>Ga0316207_10000068_pt1 | contig 226162 bp, 219 predicted proteins | sample 6weekpyrite_MG_FD_204943 | JGI IMG/M metagenome (GOLD analysis project Ga0316207, IMG submission 204943) | Microbial mat bacterial communities from mineral coupon in-situ incubated in ocean water Damariscotta River, Maine, United States -... | ecosystem: Environmental > Aquatic > Marine >...
TGGAGATCGATACTGCTTGACCCAATTGCTTAACGATGTGGGATGAACACCTAGCCTATCGGCTGTGTCTTTGATCGTATATCCATTCTCAATTACTTGGCGAACTGCCTCTCGTTTAAACTCTTCATTATATCTTGTACGCATAATTTTTCCCTCTTAATCTTAATACAACTTTCTTGTTGTAATTCTATCCGATTAACTGATCTAAAAATTATCTACTTTATTGGGGTCATTCCAAACCGCAGGTTTACAAATCATAGACTTAAGTCTTACCCGTCAAGAAGTGTCAAAAAATGCATATGATATTGTTTTAACTAATGATGGATTAAAGGCTTATATTGCGGATGGAAGGGAAGGGTTTAAAATTATAGATACGAGTGATCCAAGCTCTCCAAAACTATTGGCAAGCTTTAATACAGATAGCTATGCACTAGGTGTATGTTTGTCAAATGATGAGACAAAAGCTTACGTGACAGATTCTGATGCTGGTTTAAAGATCATAGACATAAGTAATCCAAGTTCTCCAAGTTTATTAGCAACTTTTCAAGCAAATGGATATGCAGGAAAAATAAGTTTATCAAAAGATGGATTAAAAGCCTATGTTGGATACGGACATGATGGTTTGAAAATCATAGATATAAGTGAACCAAGTTCACCAAGTCCATTGGGAGTATTTAATACAGATGATTATGTGGGAGATATAAGTTTGTCAGAAGATGGAATGACAGCTTACCTAGCAGATGGAAATGACGGTTTAAAGATTGTAGATATAAGTGAGCCAAGTTCCCCACATATGTTAGCTGGTTTTGATACAGATGGGTATGTGAAGAGCGTGACTTTATCAAATGATGGAAAAATGGCTTATGTGTCAGATGGAAGTGAAGGATTGAAAATTATGGATATAAGTGAATCAAGTTACCCAAAATTATTAGCTAGCTTTGATACAAATGGATATATAAGAGATGTAAAGTTGTCAAATGATGGAAGAATAGCTTATTTAGTAGATGAATGGTCAGGAATAAGGATTGTTGATATAAGCAATTCAGGTTCACCAACCTTATTAGCTACTTTTATTACACGAGGACGTGCACACAGTATTAGTCTATCAAGTGATGATACAAAAGTCTATATTGCTCAAGATGGTTCAAATCTGGAAGTTATAAATATAGACTTTTAAGCTATTTTCTCACTTGAGTAAGTGAGAAAGGTTGTTTGATAGTTAATTTTCTATTTTAAACTAAGAATCTCTTAAATTCTTAAACAAATATATCACTTTTTTCAGGATTTTTTTCCTGGTATTTGACAATGTATGAACATTGCGCAACCGCCTTTTTACCATCTTTTTTTATCTGTTCAAGAACATCCTCTAACAGTGTTTTTGCAAGTCCCTTTCCTGCAAGTTCTTCAGGGACAATTGTATGTGTTAAATGCATTTTTCCTTTTTGGTCATCATAAGTGATGTAAGCGATATGACCATCAATGTGATACTCATATTTGCATTCTGGTTCATTATGGATAAGTGTGTACGCCATTTTTTTTCCTTTTTTTATGTTTCAAATTTTAGCATATAAATGGTTTATTTTACTATTGAAGAACTCTCTTTATAGCCCGTTATACTTTTCTAAAGTCTATTATACTTCTCTAAAGTCCGCTGCGCTTCTGATACACAGCGCGAAACTTTAAAGAAGAGGTCTGATTGTCATTGGCAAAGATACTAAACTCTAACTCATTTAAGTCGTAGTTTCCAAAAAGACGAAGTTCATTAGATTCCAGTGGCCAAGGCGGTCCGTCAAACTTTTCACCTTCATTCTTACCGTTGGCAATAGCCAAGATTTTGGCATGAGGCGCCGCCAAAGAGCTGATGGCCCGTATGATCTTATCTCTAAACTTAAGAGGAAGGGATTGAATCGTACGGGATTCAAAAACAAAGTCATACTCCTCCTGCATCTCTTTAGGAAGCTCAAAAATATCTTGAACTCTAAAGTCAACATTTGAATACTCAAAACGTTTTTTACACCAATCAATGGCTGTTGGCGAGATATCAATAGCCGTGACATCAAAACCGGCCTCTTCCAGAGCGATAGCGTCATCTCCAAGGCCACAGCCGACTACAATGGCTTTTCCATGTGCCGCATGCTGTTCAAGGTACTCACTCAAGAAGGAATTTACTTCCATCTCTGCCCAGGGGATCTGTGATTCATCACCTTGACTCTCTTTATATAGCGTTTCAAACCAAGCAGTTGCTTCTTTGGTGCTCATCTGTTTAACCTTCTGTTTTTTGTGGTGTAATTATATAACATTATCCCAAGATGGTGAATACATACATATCAGGTAAAGCATAAAATACTGCAATCTTGTTTTTGATAACCTATAAAAACTATAAAGGTTAATTAATACTTAATATACACAGCGATACAATGAAGGGATTAAGGCTTCGGTCTCTTTCGTTTTCTTCTTCTTAGAGCAATTAGACTTGACAATTATAGAGCAATTGCTCTATAATTGTCAAGTGCCATTTCTTAATCGTACCACGGTGTGAGAAAAAAACCTTGCCTGATATAGGTCAAAATACACAGTGGTATACTTTTTTGACGTAGCAATAAAATATTTTAAAGGAACTAAAATGATGAGACATATACCTTTTGAATCCCTGTATTTGGCAGATCACGGATGGCTAAAAAGCCGTTTTCATTTCTCTTTTGCTGAATATAGGAACATAGACAATGTCCAATATGGACCATTACGTGTGATGAATGATGATCTGATAAAAAAGCATACGGGTTTTGGAACCCACCCTCATCATGATATGGAGATCGTTTCGTATGTATTAAGAGGTGAGTTGACACATCAAGACTCTATGGGACATAAGGAGAGCTTAGGACGTGGAGCCATTCAATATATGTCCGCAGGTACAGGTATCATGCATTCTGAGATGAATGAGGGAGATGAAGAGGTACATCTGATACAGACATGGATTATCCCTCAGGAGAAAAACCTCAAACCTCAATATGGTTCAAAAGTCTTTGAAAAAGATGAACGCCATAACAGATGGCTGCATCTTGTCGGACCCGAGGGCAGCGGAGCAAACATTAATATCTATCAGGATGCATCGATGTATGCTGCCGAGGTAGATGCGGGCAAGCGCTTGGATTTTGACCTGCAAGAGGGCAGAGCGCTTTATGTTAAACTGATGGAGGGACACGCCTACATCAACGGGACGACATTTGCACAAGGCGATGCAGCTGAGGTCGAAGGCGAGGCCTTGCATGTCGAGGCAATTGGTAGCGCCCATCTGCTTTTAGTTGAAATGCAAACAGCTCAATAATACAAGCTGTATAAAAAGGAGAGAGAGATGAGTTGTAAGATAATCGGATTTGAAAATGGACCATTGGAAGTAGATTGTGCAGATGCTGTTTTTATGCAAGAGGGGAAGGAACTTAAGGTTGAAAACCTTTCACATCCTTGCAGGTGCGGAAAGTCACAGAACAAACCTTTTTGTGACGGCTCTCATGTACAAGCAGGTTTTTCTGATAAAAGGGAGATATCACAGGAGGTCGAACAGAGCTATAAAGGCGAAGAGGTCACGATCAACTTCAACCGTTCTATCTGTGCGGGTGCGGGTGAATGTGTACGTGGATTAGCCACTGTCTTTAAGTCGGGTGATTCGGACAACTGGATCTTTCCTGATGCAGACAGTAATGAAAATATCATTAAGACGATCTCAGCCTGTCCTTCAGGGGCACTCTCTTATACCGTAGATGGGAAAACCACTATTGATACACGGGTAAAGCCCAAAGTAAGTATCATTAAAAACGGTCCTTATAATGTTGAAGGGATAAAACTCGAGGGTATGCCTATACCGACAAACTTTTCGGAAACAAAGTATACGCTCTGCCGTTGCGGGTACTCTAAAAACAAGCCTTATTGTGACTATTCACATGCCCAAAATGATTGGAATGATGAAGACTAACCTAGCCGTGCGGCTATGGTTGGACTTTTCGTAGTTACCTCGAGTACACTTATGCCATGTGAAAAAAGCGACTCTGTTTTTATACGTCTTGGCAAGGCCTTATATGATGCTAAACACCTTGGTAGGAATAATGTGCAAACCCTATAAGGTCGGATAGTCGGTGTAACCTTTTTCATCTTGCGTATAAAAGGTATCGACGTCTGCTTCATTGAGTTTCGCGTTGCTCTTGAAACGCTCAGGCAGATCAGGGTTGGCGATAAATAGCGTACCAAAAGCCACTGCATCAGCTTGGGAACTTTGAATAGCGGTATTTCCCCGTTCTTGATCATACCCGCCGTTAGTGACGAGTACTCCCTTATAGGCATCTCTCAAGAGGGAAAGCTCTACGACATTTGCTCCATGTTTTATATCACCCTCGAGAGCATCCACAATGTGCACATAGGCAAGATCAAAGGCATTGAGCTTATCACAGACATAGGTGAAGTGTTTTTGCGGATCAGAGTCTTTCATATCATTAAAGGTACCGCTAGGAGAGAGTCGCAGACCCGTTTTGTCTGCACCGATTGCAGAAGTGACCGCTTCTATGACCTCAAACAGAAATCGGCTTCGATTTTCTATGTTCCCGCCATATTCATCTTCTCTGATGTTGGTGCCGTCCCGCAAGAACTGATCGAGCAGATAACCGTTGGCAGCATGTATCTCAACCCCGTCAAAACCGGCCTCTATAGAATTTTTTGCCCCCTGGACATATTCGTGTACGATCCCTTTTATCTCTGGTGTTGTGAGTACTCTGGGTGTTTCATACTCTTTCATGCCCTCAAAGGTATAGACCTCGCCGGAGGGCTTTATAGCTGAAGGAGCCACAGGCAGTTCACCCTTATGATAGGCCGAATGCGAGATTCTCCCTACATGCCACAGTTGTAAAAAAATCTTACCGTCTTTATCATGCACGGCCTGTGTCACTTTTTTCCAGCCCTGTACCTGTTCAGGCGTATGAATCCCGGGAGTACAGGGATAACCGATGCCCATAGACGAGATTTGTGTCGCCTCGGATATGATCAGCCCGCATGAGGCTCTTTGGGCATAATACCTTGCCATAAGATCATTTGGCACATTATCATGAACACTTCTGCATCGCGTCAAGGGTGCCATGAAAATTCGATTTTTTAAAGTGGTGTTTCCGATCTTGATGGGGGAGAAGAGGTCCATAGGTGACTCCTAAAGGATTTTAGGGTCATTATTTCACAAAAATAATTATATTTACATAAAAAATACTAACTATACCTTCCATGCTTTTTCAAGAGAGTTTAAAAGGGTCTGCTCATAAATATGGAACTCTTTGTCGATCAGGGCGATTGAGGTCATGTTGATCAGCATGGACTTTCTGAGCACAGGATCGGTAATAGCTGCTACCGCCTTTTTTGAATAAGACACGGGATCCTGATCTGAGAGTAAAACCAGATCTTCTAAGGTACTTTCTTGTAAATCTAGTTTTTGTGCAAGGTTTTGATACAGATCAAGCTCTTCATATCGGACTTTACCATCCATATTTATGGCGCAAAGCATGAGCAACAACATCGCCTCGCTGCTGTTCTCTTTTATTTCCATCGATGCTTCCTTGGGACATTTTCAGGTATTATAACCAAGAAAGAGTTTTTTTTACAGGTTTAAAGTACAGAAGGTCTTAGAGGTCAAGAGCATATTTCTTGAGTGTTTCCAAATCCACAAGTTTAAGCATAGCTATATGGGTTGAATGTATAAAGATATGGGGTGCTTTACCATCTTTGACTGCTTGTGCAAAGCGGGGACCGGAAAGGCACCAGCTCTCTCCGGCCTTGACTCCGGGGAAGTTGTACTGCGGCATAGGTGTTGAGATGTCATTGCCCGCTTCTTTGGAGTAGTCTAAAAACTCCTGCGTAGCATAAATACATACGGCATGTACTCCGGGGTTGTCTTTGCCTGTTTGACATGAGCCGTCTCTGTAAAATCCTGTTAAGGGGTCTATACTACAGGGTTCCAAGGGTCCACCAAGAGCATTAATCGGTTCAAACATAAAAAAGCCTTTAAGATAATTGTGAGATTGTAACCAATCTATTTTGTATTTTCAGGCTCTGTTTTATTTTTTTGTATTTTTTAACTTAATTTTAATAGTAGCACAGAGGTTAATCTACAGCCAAAGCGTGATAACTCAAGCAGTTTTTTGGATCGTTCTCCCGCGTTATTAAAAGTGTGTATAATCATACAACTGTTTGCCAAGGCTACATATGTATGATCAGATCTCTATAAAAATCAAGATATCCCTGCTGATGTTAGCCACTATGGGGGTGATGTCAGGGGTTTCGATTGTTGCGACACTTCCTTTAATGAGCCAGCATTTTCACCATATAAACCAGATTGCCTTTCTATCCAAACTACTGCTTACCATTCCTTCGATTATGGTGGCTGTCTTTGCTCCCTTGATAGGTGTATTGATTGACAGGGTAGGACGATTGAAGCCCTTATACCTTGGTGTAGTCTTATTTATCATAGGAGGAAGTTCAGGGTTTTACCTGGATAATTTTTATCTTATTTTGATGGGACGGGCGCTGCTCGGTTTTTCCGTAGCCTCGATTATGACCTCCTCCATGGCGCTTATCGGAGACTATTTTGATCAAAAAAGCCGTGAAAGGTTTATGTCACTGCAGGGTATGTTTGTTGGGTTTGGTGGCATAGTCTTTGTGATTTCCGGGGGGTATCTGGCCCATTTTGGATGGGCGTATCCTTTTTTGATCTACGCGGTGCCGATACTGTTCTTACCCCTTATATTTACAGCCTTAAAAGAACCCGAAAGGACTCATCCTCAGAAGAATGCAGCCGATGAGATACCGACAAAACTTTTCCCTGTGTATCTGACGGGTTTTTTTTCCATGCTGCTTTTTTATATGCTGCCGACTCAGATGCCTTATTTGGTCGTCAACGAGCTGCACGGAACGCCAAGCAGTGTCGGGTACTTTATCGCCTTTGCCATGTTAGTCAATGCTTTGGTGGCTCGAAAATATGCCAAACTCAAAACACATTTTAGTTTTGCTCAGATTTTTGTCATTATCTATCTCTTTTTTGGGACAGGTCTTTTGATTATCTCTGTAGTCAATGCGCCTCATCAGATCTTTTTTGCCTCCTTGTTTATGGGGGTCGGATTCGGTCTGGTCTTGGTGAACATCAATGTGTGGCTTCTCTCCTTGGTAGAAGCGCATAAAAGAGGACGAGCCGTGGGAACGCTGACCTCAAGTTTTTTCTTGGGGCAGTTTTTTTCTCCGATAGTGTTTCAGCCTGTCATCTCGCAAGTGGGCATACAGGGCTTGTTCTTTTATACGGCAATACTTTCGTTTATGGCAGCGGTTGTGATTTTCTTGAGGGTGGCTTTCAAAACAGAGGCGAGATGATATTTTTGGGGCATGTGAAAGGGATGTGGTCGGTTTTTAAAACGCGTGGGTGCCGCGTCCTTTCTGTTTGGCCTTGTACATAGCTTTATCAGCCGCTGAAAGCAGGGCATCTATCGTTGTTCCATCATCAGGATAGGTGGAGACACCGATACTGCAACCGATTTTAATCTCTTCATCATTAATGATAAACACTCTGCTTAACACCTTGATAATTGTCTCTGCGATGGTCGAGATGTCATCCTTGTCTGAGGTGTTTTCCAGTAAAAGGACAAACTCATCTCCTCCGATTCTTGCAATCGTGTCCGAAGTGCGAATGTTTTGGGTTATACGTGAAGCAGCCTCTTTTAAAATCTGATCTCCAAAGGCATGTCCCCTCGTATCGTTAATGATCTTAAATTTATCCAAATCAATGTAGAGCAGAGCAAAGCCATGGGCATTACGTTTGTACTGCGCGATCAAATGTGTAATACGTTCGAGTAAGAGATAGCGATTTGGAATTTCAGTGAGTTGGTCATAATGTGCGAGACGGGCAAGGTGTTGCGCCTTTTGCATGCGATCTGTGATATCGCGATTGATACCCAATGCCCCTACCATCTGATCATTCTCATCATGGATAGGAACGCACATGGACTCGATCCAGCCAATTTGTCCGTTCTTATGTAACATCCTGACCTCGCCGGTCCATTTTCCATGTTTTTCTACAGCTGAAATGACTTCAGCGGTGATGTGGTCGATGTCTTCAGGGACATGTAAAATACTAACGGCCTGACCAACCGCTTCTTCTTTTGTGTAACCGTAAAGTGCTTCAGAACCTCTGTTCCAGTCGATAATGACACCTTGCATATCGGTAACAACTACGGCATCAAAGAGATAGTCAAAAGCCTTGGCTCGTTGCTTGAGTATATTTAAATCCATTGTTTTATAGTCTCATTTCGTTACATGATGATACCATAAGAACTTATCATATTTCTTAGGTTAAGCATCTTTATCCCTGTTTATAGTATCTTGATTTTCAAGTTCACGAGTCGTCTGCAAAGAGTCAGACTGCGTCCAGAAGGGGGAGGTGCTTTTTTGATTATTCGGGACTGTGCCATAAATGGGATACAATGATTTTATATCTCTATCTCACCGCTGAGATAAAGTACGGCACTCCCCGAGATAGTGACGCGCTCGCCTTTAAGTTCACAATACAGTTCACCACCTCGTGAAGAGAGCTGCTTAGAGCGTAAACTGTTTTGTTGTAGTTTATTACTCCAGTAGGGCATTAACTGAGTATAGGCTGATCCGGTGACGCTGTCTTCATCAATGCCGTAATTCGGTGCAAAGAAGCGACTGACAAAATCGTATGTTTTGTCTCTGGCTGTAATGCACACTCCTCGTAAATCCAAGGTTTTTAGTGCATCTAGGTTGGGTGCAAATTGTGCCAGCTCTTCATACTCATCAAAAACGACGATATAATCGACTGACCTTAATACTTCAAGAGGTTCTTTGCCAAAGGCATCAACAATAGCCTGAGGCGTATCACAGGGTACCGGCGGTTCGGCGGGAAAATTCATTGTAATAAACTCTGAATCTTTATAGACCTGCAGTAAACCGCTTTTAGAGTTGAAGTTGATACGACCGCTCAAATGGCCTAAGATATTGAATATCACATAAGCAGTGGCGAGTGTAGCGTGTCCACAGAGGTTTACCTCTTTGGTTGGAGTAAACCATCGTATATCGTACTGCTCACCATTTTTTACAAAAAACGCCGTTTCTGAGAGGTTGTTCTCCATAGCAATATTTTGCATGATTCTCTCATCCAACCATTTATCCAAAGGACAAACGGCTGCGGGATTTCCTTCAAATGTTTTACGTGCGAATGCATCGACTTGATAGAGTTTTACCTTCATTTGTTTCCCTTTTTTCATGTATTGAGATTTAGCTTATTTATTGTACAGACCTCCTACTTAAAAAAAGTTATATTATGTTTATAAAAATTAATTATTTTGGTGAATTATATCTGTCGATTTTCTGGTTCGGTAGCGTGTGTCAGAGCTTATATGTTACAATGCGACTAATAAAAATCAAGGAATTTTATGCAGATTGTGAGTGAGGAATTTTTATCTCTGGGCGTGAATGATCCGGCTGAAATAAGTGAAAACCAGCTTATTTTACTCGATATCGATCCGGATAAAAAAGCGTTATGGTTTGAACTCGCTCTGGGCAAAAAAATATCGGATGCAAGAGCGGAACTTTTTGTCTTACTCAAGGGTATTACGACAAAGTCTAATCAGGATAAAATCATCAAGAACTATAAGCTTCTGCAGAAGTTTCGCAAAGACTCGTTATCTGCGTCAGAGTCTACCCCGGTCCTAGGTAAAGCAGATGTCTCTTTTGGGAAAAAAGAAGAAAGCATTGCAAAGGCGACAAGAACTAAAGATATTCAGGCAGCTTCAGGAGATGTGATTGTTTATTGTGACGGTGGATGCTCACCAAACCCGGGTCAGTGTGGTTCGGGTATATCGGTCTATAGAGGCGGCCAGGTGGCAGAGCTCTGGTATGGGCTATACGAATCTATGGGAACAAATAACACGGCCGAACTAAACGCACTTTATCAGTCACTTCTTATTGCCCAAAAAGAGATAAGCCTTGGAAATAGGGTCGAGATAAAGTGTGATTCCATGTACGCTATCAACTGTATTCAGACCTGGGCGGTGAGTTGGGAAAGAAATGGCTGGAGAAAAAAAGGCGGAGAGATTAAAAATCTAGAGATCATTCAAAAGGCATACAGCTTGTATAATGAGCTAAAGTCGAAAATCATCCTCTCGCATATCAAGGCACATGCGGGTTTAGAGGGTAACGAGTTGGCAGATAGGATGACGGTACACGCAAGGGAGCAGAAGAATCCTGCCTTTGTAAGGTATGAAGATGTGATTAATGTAGAAGAGATATTAAGTATGAGGGCGGGATAATGGAAAGTAAAACATTTATAAAAGGCAAGGACAGGGACTTAGAGTCCACCATCGAGATGATGTATGCAAAGCTCAAGGCAGTCGGTATCAACGTGGAAGAAGCTTCTGTCTTAAACCCCGTACCCCACGTGCATTCACTTCATCTTCACGACAGTGATTACAAGATGATGTTTACCAATGGAAAGGGCGCTAGTAAGAAGTCTTGCGAGGCCAGTGCCTTGGGTGAATATTTTGAGCGCCTCTCTTGTAACTACTTTTTTGCCGACTATTATCTGGGTGAAGAGTTTGCCAATGCGGAGTTTGTGCATTACCCTAATGAAAAGTGGTTTGATAATAGTGATGATGAGATGCCAGAGGGGCTTTTGGATGAGAGGCTTTGGGAGTATTATGACCCAGATGAGGACTTGCTTCCTTCAAACATCTTTGATACCAATTCTGGGGCGGGAGAGAGAGGGATCTGTGCGCTGCCCTTTGAGCGACAAAGTGATAATGAAATCATCTATTTTCCCGTAAACTTCATCGGCAACTTATATGTAAGCAATGGAATGGCGGCGGGAAATACAAAGAGCGAGGCAAGGGTGCAGGCCTTGTCCGAGATCTTTGAGCGATATGTAAAGAACAAGATTATTTCCGAGGGGATCTGTCTTCCCCTCGTCCCGGAGGATGTAATCAATAGGTTCCCCAAGACACAAGAGGCGATGAAAGCTTTGAGGAGACATGGATACCATCTGCGTGTAGCGGACGCTTCACTTGGCGGAATATATCCGGTTATCTCTGTGACGCTTATCAATCCCAAAGACGGTTCTGTCTTCGCTTCCTTTGGCGCACATCCCTGTTTTGAGGTGGCGTTGGAGAGAACAGTGACGGAGTTGTTGCAAGGAAGGGACCTGAATATGCTGGATGACTTTCAAGCGCCATCGTTTAACATGGATGAGGTAGCAGATCATCATAACTTGGAGACGCACTTTATCAACTCGTCGGGTCTACTCTCTTATGACTTCTTCAAAGAGGAGAGTGATTATGATTTTGTAGATTGGAACCACGACTCAGATACACAGAGTGAACTTGAATATCTCTCCAGGATCATTCATGAAAAGGGTTTTGATATCTATGTAGCAGATTATGATCATTTGGGTGTATATACATGCAGGATTATTGTTCCGGGTATGTCAGACATCTATCCTGTGGACGACCTGTTATGGAGCAATAATAACGAAGGGGGCTTGCTGAGAGAAGCTATTTTAAATCTAAAAAGCCTTGAACAGCATGAACTTGCATGGTTGGCAGAAGAGTTAGAAGAGGGTTCTTTCAATGATATGCAAAACGTAGCTGAGTTTATCGGTATAGTACCTGATGCGGATACGCACTGGGAAAGACTGCAAATAGGTGAGTTGAAGGCTATGTTGTTTTTAGCCCTTGGCGATTATGAGTCAGCCAATGAGTGGAACAACTGGTCACTTCATCTTGCAAACCTGGATGAAAAACGCACCCTTCATCATCGATGTCTTCAGGCTCTTCTCGAGATAGGTCTGGATAAACAAAAAGACCTGCAAGAGTATACACCCGGTTTAAGGCTTATGTATGGGAGTGATACACTTAAAAATTGTATTGAAATCGTGAGTCAAAAAGAGACATTTCACGGACTGCACAGTCCGGGTCTCAGTCTGGAAGGTTTTACGACACATAAGAAGCTGTTGCAGGCTTATAGCAAGCTCCATGACGCGAAGGAGAGATCAATACTCGTGTAAGAGTATCTCTAGTAAGAACCTGGCGCCTATTTCGGTGTTGATGACGGAAAGAGAGCCGTTGAGCTTTTGGGCGATCTGCATACTCATATACAGACCGATGCCCGTGCCCTCACCCTCTTCTTTTGTGGTTACTTCAGGCTTAAAGATATCATGGATAACAGATTCAGGAATTCCTCCGGCATTATCTTCAATCTCCAGATTGATGTGGTTGTCTTCTTGGTAGAAACTGATGTATATATCACGCTGCTCAAGTTCTCTTTCATTAAAAGCATCTTTGGCATTGTTGATGATATTTAAAATAAGGTGCTTGAACTCGTTTTCTATTCCATAGATCAATACTTCTTTGTCATTTTGGATATGAAGATTAATGTTGTTTTGCATGAACTCATCATTGACAAGAAGCATAACGGATTGAATACAGCGTTTGATACCAAAGCTTTCGGGTTTGTCTTTTGGTCTGAAGAAATTTCTAAACTCAGTTAGCGTAGTGACCATATGTTGGATCTGAGACTGGGCAATCTCTGTCATCTCATCAATATAGGCCTGGTCTACATTGCCATTGTTAAACTCTTCTTTTAGAAGGTCTGTCATTAAAGAGAGGGCATTTAGAGGTTGTTTCCATTGGTGCGCGACAGCATCCATCATCTCTCCCATGGCCGCCATTTTAGCCTGCTGCTCATAAAGCTTGTGGTTTGTCTCTCTAAGAATGATCTCTTCTTCTATACGCTGTTCGAGCGTACGATTTATCTCTTTAAGCTCATCTTTGAGTGCAGTTGTTTTTTTGACACTAATTTCCAAATCACTCTGACGCTTATCATATCGGTTGAGAAAAACATTTAGAAGGAGGTCCAAGTCTGCGCGGTGAGGAGAATGCGCACTTTTTCTTACAGCATCAAGTAATTCACCCGTGTCTAAATGTGCATACTCACCCTCGGGGTTTTTGCGTCGTTTGATCTCTGGTGCCGATGAAATAAAAGGATTCTTAATCATTATGTATTATTGTAACAAAAAAATTATAAAAGATTATCTTGGAGCAGGAAGAGGGGAAAGAGTACTCTAAGAGTACCTCTATTGATTCCACCGTCTTTAAATTAGCACTGATAGGTAGTTTTAAACTCGTAAGCAGTCGGACGACCTTCGTCTGGCCATACATCTCGCTCAAATTTGTAGTGCTGGTATGCTTCGATAAATTCATCTGTAAATACAGGCTTAAGGAATTCATTATCTGCAATAAGACCCTCAAGAGCTGAACGTAGAGTATGAGGCATTTGTGGAATGTTTTTCTCACGAATCTCATCAAGAGAAAGTTCGAAAAGGTCTTCATCCATTGGACCAACAGGTACAGTTTGGTGCTTGATTCCGTCAAGACCGGCCATCATCATAACAGCGAATGCCAGATACGGGTTAGCAGTAGAATCCGGGAAACGCATCTCGATACGTGTTGCACCTTCACCAGCACCCCAAGGGATACGACAAGCAGCAGAACGGTTTTGTGAAGAGTAAGTAAGAATACTTGGTGCTTCAAAACCCGGAATCAGACGCTTGTATGAGTTAGTTGATGCATTTGTAAATGCTGCAACTGCATGGGAGTGTTTGAAAATACCACCTGCATAGTTTTTAGCCATCTCAGAAAGGTTACCGTAAGCACCTTCGTTATAGAAAAGGTTTTTACCGTTTTTCCAAAGTGATTGGTGAACGTGCATACCGTTTCCGTTGTCACCGAAGAGTGGCTTAGGCATGAATGTAGCCGTCTTACCATTTAGGTGAGCGATCATCTTCACAACATATTTGTATTTTTGAACATTATCAGCAGCACCAATGATATCAGAATAAACAACACCGATCTCACCTTGACCTTGTGCAACCTCGTGGTGACCAAGAACAACTTCTAGACCAACTTGCTCAAGAACAAGCATCATCTCTGCACGAAGGTCTACCATAGAGTCAGTAGGCTGAACTGGGAAATAACCACCCTTAGTTCCCGGACGGTGACCTGTATTGTACATATCTTCGTAAGCAGTGTGTGAGTTCCATTCACCTTCTTCAGTATCTACCTTATAACCTGCCTCATTGATATTGTCAACAAACTTGACATCGTCGAAGATAAAAAATTCATTCTCAGGACCAAAGTATGCTGCATCTGCAACACCGATAGCTTCAGCATGCTTAAGTGCATTTTTAGCGATAGAACGCGGACATTTTTCATAAGCTTGCTCTTTGTAGATATCATATACATCACAAAATACGATGACCGTTGCATCAGCAGTGAACGGATCAAGGAATGCAGTTGTTGCATCAGCCTTAAGTAGCATATCTGACTGGTTAATTGGCTGCCACGCCTCGATTGAAGAACCGTCAAATGGGAAACCTGTAGTCATATTTGTCTCATTTACCGCACTCATACGGTAAGAAAGGTGATGCCATGCCCCTTTAATGTCTGTAAAACGAAGGTCTACGAATTGAACATCGTTCTCTTCACAATATTTAAAAAACTCATCTGTACTATTTACAAATTTACCCATGCTGTTTCTCCTGGAAATTTTAATTAGGAGAAGTATAACGAAAGAAGCAAAAAATTAAAGATTGCTTTTGATTAAAAATTAATCATTTACTTTGGGTGTTTCATATAGTAAAACGCTATCCTTATTTTTCCGGCACTTTTTCCTGATAAAAAAGAAGGTAATCCCCATAGCCGTTATTAACCTCGTGCGTCTGCCTGTCAGCAGGAACAATACTGAGTGTCGCAAGGTTGGAAAGTCGGGCAAAACGAAGAGGAATACCCAGATGCTCTTTAATATGCATCGCCCCGGCAAAGACAAGAAGTTTTTCATCTTTCTTAAGGTCTCGTGCTAGCTTGTAGCTTTCAAGGGCCATCTTTGAATCCCATGCTACTTGAACTCTATACATGCGTTTTATACACGCTTGCAGAGATTCATTTTTTTTAGGTGCATGGCAGTGGGTTAAGTAAGGCATGACAAGTTTTTTGTGAGGTGTGACCTCGAGGTCCAGAGCCTCATTAAAGGAACGCTCCTCCTCGCTCATAGCTGAGAGGTTTTGATCTGATATCTTCTTTTGCTGCACTTTAGAAAGATTGATACCGTGAAGCCTTCCTCCGTGATCTCTAATGGCCTCATACATAGGTTTAAAAGAGTCGTAAGAATAAAACTTAAGACGCTTTTCCCATTCAATCTGTTTTAAAAACTCCGTCTCATTGATATCTTTGCGTGAGAAGGCATCTAGCACTTTGGTATCACTTGGATAAAACCATTCATTGGCTAAATGTATTTTAAATCCATGTTGTGAAAGAGAGGCAATGAGTGAGGCAATATTTTTATGTAGATCATCTTCACTGTGATGGTCTCCTATAAAGATAACTTGATAGGGTTCTACTCTTTTAAGGAGCTCTTGTTCATCGAGACACTGGGCAGCTTGCAAAGAGTAGTACTGACAATCAGGTTTTAACACATGTGACAAGGAGGGCTGTTTACTGTCACAGGCACTTAAAAAAAGAAGTGCAAAGAGGAAAATGATAAGAGTGAAGACTTTTTTCATATCTTTAGAAATCAACCATATAACGCTTGCGGTTTTTAAAATAAGCACATTGTCTATAGCCTACTGCCTTGGCAAAGTCTTCTATTTCTTCTCTATAGAGACCGACCTGTTCAGGCTTATGCGCGTCCGAGCAGAAAGTAATGGGGATGTCTAATTCAAAGGCGCGCGTTAAAAGTGACTTTGAGGGGTAGGGCTCAGCGCAGGGTTTTCTATACCCCGCTACATTAAGTTCTAAGACCATATCGGCCTTTTTAATGGCTTGAAGGGCTTCTTCGGCGATAGTTGTAACATCACCTTTTGGCATAAACTTAAAGACTTTGATCAGATCTAAATGGCCTACGATATCAAAATATCCGGTTTGTGCCATATCACGGATTAGATCAAAATATTCTTGCCAAATACCGTCTATATCCGCCCCGTCGTATTTACCGATAAACTCTGGGTTGTCAAATCCCCACTTATCTATAAAGTGCGCGGATCCGATAAGATAGTCGACATCTGCTTCCAAAATGCGTTTGTCCATGTACCCAGGAAGATAATCTACCTCATAGGCAAAAAGAACATCGATTTTGTCTTGATATTTTTCCTGAACGGTTTTGACCATCTCTTTATATGCATCCATCTGCTCAAAAGACATTCTGTATTTTGAATCAAAGTCCATGGGGGCATGATCTGATACCCCATATTTATCTATCCCTTGTTCTATCGCTGCTTCTATGTATAAAGCGAGCTCTCCTTCGGCATGATTGCATAAAATTGTATGGTTGTGCAGGTCAACTTTCATTGTTTTCTCATTTAGACGTCATATTTAAAAGTAATTATATATTAACTTGTCTATAATCTAGTAAAGCAATTGATTGAATTGAAGAATTTTGGAGAGATTTATGACTCAAGAAGAACTTGACGCCTTAATGAGTGAAGATGTTGATTTGGATGAGATAGCCGAGCCTGAAGAGCCTGCAACACAAGAGGCTTCGACAGAAGAAGATTATGAAACCAGTGCAGAGGAGTATAAAGTCTCTGCTACGCATAACTGGCCGCCACCTCCACCGACGGATGATAACAAGATGGTTAACCAACTTGATGATGTTACCAAGGAGAGTGAGGAAAAAGCTTCTGAGATCTTTGATCACATCGAAAAGATCGGTGATGATCTTATGGAAGCAGAAGGAACATTGGCAGGGGCGCTTGAGACACTTCAATCTAATGTTGATCTTTTTGAAAACCTGGGAGCCAAGTTTCCTGAGGTTGAAGCTTTTAAAGCACAGTTAGAAAAGAACAAGGCGGCTAAGGATACGGTTGAACAACATATCCAAAGCTTGCAAGACCATGGTGATACGATTATGAATATCATGGATATTATGCAGTATCAAGATATCCATCGACAGAAGATTGAACGCGTTATCAATGTGATGCGTGCGCTCTCCAGCTATATGAATCAGCTTTTTTCCGGCAGAATCGATGATGACAAAAGAGTCGCTTCCGCACGTCATCTGCCTGGAGACAAGGCAGAAGACATTGTCTCGTCAGATGATATTGAGGCCTTGCTTGCTTCATTTGAGAAATAAACAGTCCTCGTAAAACAAGCTACGATAGTTTCTCTTAGAGAAAAGTTTTACGCTTGCCCCGCATTAATAAATTTTTTTAAACCGCTTCATTAAGGAAGTCTGCTAGAATTCAAAAAAAATTTCTAAAGAATTTCTAATGAATAAAGTCGAACTTCTCTCTCCGGCAGGAAACCTTGAAAAACTAAAAATTGCACTTGATTATGGTGCTGATGCTGTTTATGGTGGTGTCAGCCATTTCTCCTTACGTATTCGCTCAGGTAAAGAGTTTACGATGGAGAGTTTCAAAGAGGGCATAGATTATGCGCATGCAAGAGGTAAAAAAGTCTATACGACTATTAACGGGTTCCCTTTTAACTCTCAGATCAACCTTCTTAAAAAACATATTAAAGAGATAGCTGATTTAGGTCCGGATGCGATTATAGTTGCAACTCCGGGTGTGCTTAAGTTGGCTCATGAGATTGCCCCGCACATTGACCTGCATCTTTCTACGCAAGCCAATGTTATGAATGTATTGGATGCACGGATCTATCATGATATGGGGGCAAAACGTATTATTACGGCGAGGGAGATCTCTCTAAAAGATCTCCAAGAGATTAAAAAGGAACTACCAGACTTAGAGTTAGAAGTCTTTGTCCATGGCTCCATGTGTTTTGCTTATAGCGGACGCTGTCTTATCTCAACACTTCAAAGTGGACGTGTTCCCAATCGTGGTTCATGCGCTAATGATTGTCGTTTCCCTTATGAGATGTATGCTGCAAATCCGGATACGGGAACACTGTTCAGGCTCGAAGAGGACCCGGGTATTGGGACATATATCATGAACTCGAAAGACCTGAACCTTGCTTCACATATGAAAGAGATCTTAGACTCGGGATGTGTAGATTCCGTAAAAATAGAGGGTCGAACAAAAACCTCCTATTATGCGGCAACAACAGCCAAAGCTTACCGTATGGCAATCGATGATTATTATGAAGAGAAATATACTCCTCAGAAGTATCAAAACGAGCTTGAGAGTATGCAAAATCGCGGCTTTACCGATGCCTATCTTATCAATCGTCCTTTTGAAAAACATGATGGACAGAGTCTTGATTTTACTATGCAGATGGGGACACATCAAGTTACGGGAATGGCGACAGAGTCCGGTGAGTACTATCAATGCAAGTTTACCACCCGTCCCGGTGACAAGATAGAGATCATGGCTCCCACAGACGAGGTGATAGAAGAGATAGATAATGAATACGGCTCTGTCACAATAGAAGACGGAGTGCCTTACCTTGTCTTTAAACAGCTCGAGGCCGAAAACAAAAAGATCTGGGAAGAGGTACACAGCGGGAATGTTAATCCTATTAAACTTCCGATAAAAATGCCTCAATATACCTTCTTCCGTGTTCCTGCAGGAGATGATATCAACCAAGCCCCACCAAAGTGAAGCTTCTTTAGAGAAGCGAAGCGGAGTTTACAAAATAAGCGATAGCGGTCTGCACAGCAGATATTTCTTTAGAAAATAAGCGATAGCGGTCTGCACAGCAGATATTTCTTTAGAAAATAAGCGATATCTATGCGGTGTGATAGGTTCTGTAGGCTTATACACTAATATTGTTTGTCGCGGTCTGCAGGGCTTTTTTAGTGCTAAGAGAGTAGCACGCTTCTTCATCATACATATTCTGCCTCTTGATGTACTGGTTTTCATATCTTTATAGCTAAATATTATATTGCTATAGTAAAAAAACTATATTGTATTATTTATCCAAGGCTAAGAGATACTGCCTTAGTATATACAATAATCTTAATGTTTTATCAGTTGTTTAGTTGCCTGTTTAAACATGCTCAAGAATGAAAAATAGTAACCTCAAAATCGGAGGAAAATGATGTTTGATGATGATCTGCTCTTTACTGAACCCGAAGAGGTCGAGGAGACGGTAGACAAGGGAAAGTACAAGATACTCATAGTGGATGATGAACAGGCCGTTCACGAGGTGACGGTACTCTCCTTGCAAAAGATAAAGTTTAAGGAAAGAGGCCTTGACATTCTCCACGCCTACAGCGCAGAAGAGGCCAAAGGTATTTTGGAAAAAGAGACAGATGTCGCCGTGATATTTTTAGACGTGGTTATGGAAACCCAAACGGCAGGACTGGATCTGGTGAAAGTAATCAGAAACGAAATGAAAAACACACTGGTACGCATTATATTAAGAACAGGCCAACCGGGACAGGCACCTGAAGAGGAAGTGATTGTAAAGTATGATATAAATGATTATAAAAATAAGACAGAACTCACAACTCAAAAGCTTTTTTCTTCACTTATAACAGCACTTAGATCTTATAGCGACCTTATTAAGATACAAAAAAACAAAAAGGGCCTGGAAAAAGTCCTGGATTCGATATCTTCCATTGTAAGACTCAAAAGTATTGATGATTTTTTCACAGGCCTGCTCGAACAGGTCATCTCTTTGACCTATACAGAGGCAACATCTTCAGCAGATGAGATCATCGCTTACATTGGTTTTTATAAGAATGCAGAACTTATTTTTGAAACAGGCACCGGAAAATATGAGCACAAAGAGAGCTTGAATGGGACAATAGTACAGAAGTATGATGAAAAAATCAAGCAGATATTTCAAGATACTGAGATGATCAGAGAGAATGATCATCTTCTTTTTTATAGACAAAATGATGATAATACGGCTATCTTACTCATTATGGAAGGAGATGTCTCTTCCATCAGTATAGAGGACTCTTTACTTGAGATATTTGTCAACAACGCCGCAGTCATGTATGACAACCTTCTCTTATCGCAAGATATTAAGGAGAGTCAAAAGGATACGATCTTTATGCTCAGTGAGATGGCCGAACAGCGCTCGAAAGAGACAGGTAAGCATGTTAAGAGGGTCGCTTATGTGGCCCGTGAGATAGGTGAAGAGTTAAAGCTTAATCCACAGCAGCTGGAAGAGCTTTTTTCGGGGTCTCCTATGCATGATATAGGTAAAATAGGCGTACGTGACGGAGTCTTGAAAAAACCCGGTCCTTTGACGGATGCGGAATTTGATGAGATGAAGCTTCATTCGCTCAATGGATATGAACTTTTGAAAAACTCTGAGAAAGACCTGATGAAGATGGCCGGGGTCATCGCCTATGAACATCATGAAAAATACAATGGTAAGGGGTATCCAAGAGGATTGAAAGGTGAAGATATCCATATTTATGCGAGAATTGTGGCCTTATGTGATGTGTTTGACGCCCTGAGCAACCCCAGAGTCTACAAAGAAGCCTGGTCAATGCAAGCGGTCCTAGATCTTATACGAGAAGAGCGAGGAGAGCATTTTGATCCTAAAGTAGTCGATGCTTTTTTTTCAAGATTGGACAATATTCTTAGGATACATGAAGAGCTAAAAGATTAATCCCTTCATGATATGCAGGTGAAGAATATAACCTAAATATAGTTTAGATCTGTTTGATTTTTTGAAGAGGCTAGTTTTAGCTATAATAATAAAAATATTTAGACATCTGCAGTTGGTCTATTTTCAAGGATAGCAATGAAGTTTATTTCTATAATTATGGGAAGTAAGAGTGATTATGATGTGATGAAATCATGTTCAGATACGCTCGAAGCTTTCGGCGTGCATTACGAATTGATTATCTCTTCAGCATTGAGAAGTCCTGATCGTACTAAAACATATATGAAAGAAGCTGAGGCGAAGGGTTCTCAAGTCTTTATTGCAGCCGCAGGTATGGCAGCGCATCTCGCAGGTGTTTTGGCTTCGACAACGGTTAAGCCTATCATCGGTGTTCCTATGAGCGTTTCCGCTCTTTCGGGAATTGATGCCCTTCTTTCGACTGTGCAGATGCCGGCTGGAATGCCAGTTGCTACTGTAGCTATAGGTAAGGCGGGAGCAATAAACTCAGCTTACCTGGCTATGCAGATATTAGCTTTAAATGATGAAGACCTTCGTGTTAAGTTGACGGAGGATCGTATCGCTAAAGCTAAAAGAATCGAGATGGATTCACTTGAGATCGAGACGATTCTTTAAGCGAATGTAGAGCGCGTTCACCGGGCTTAGCCGAGTATAGGCATTATGATATAAGAAGGACTTAATAATGGACAACAACTGGATTACCATTCAAGAATATTCCGAACTTACGGGGTTGAGTCCTGACGCCATTGACGACTTGATGGAACGTGGAAAGCTTGAGTGTAAACAAGAAGGCAAGAAGATCTATATTGATCCTTCTCGAGGGATGCAAGCCATAGTACCTACCGAGATGAATGGACTGATACCTGGCGGCACCAACATCAATGTCGGTCCACAGTTTATAGAAAAGACTATAGGTACTATCATTAATTTGCATGAAAAAGTCTTACATGCCAAAGATGAGACGATTGAATCGGTAAAGGGTGAAAACCTTTTTTTAAAAGAAGCACTCGCCTCTTTACAGGAGCTTTACGAAGAAGATCGAAAAACGATAGAAACGCTTACCAAGCAACTCAATATGTCTCAAGACGAGGTTGAGTTTTTGAAGCGAAAATATAAATTGATGTGGGGCAAGGTTGTTGAAGAGTACGCCGATCATTCTCCTGCTGAAAAAGAGTTCTAAGACAAAGGCAAGAGATATACGCTTATATCCGGCCTCTTCCTGGCAATCCTAACAAGTCCCCTTCTAAAATTTGGAGTTTTTTAAATGAATATAGACCCCGCCTGTGTTGAATGCATCATCAATCAAAGTAAACGTGTTGCTGATGCCATTCACGCAGATGAAGAATTGAGCCGAGACATTGTTGACGCGGTTGAAAAAATGGCTCCGGGCTTCTCTTTTGAGCAGAGTCCTCCTGAAGTGGCATCTGCCGTGTATGAAAAGATGGCCCAGATCGCAGGCAAAGAAGATCTGTATGATGAGGTAAAAAAACTCTCTACCCAAAAGGCCCAAGAGTTCGTTCCGTATTTGCAAAAAGAGATCAGCACCTCACAAGAGCCTCTGCTCACCGCAACAAAAGTGGCTGTTGCCGGAAATGTTATAGACCTTGCCGCAGAGTATGCCTTTGACCTGAATGAGGAGTTGGATAAGATCTTTCATACTGCTTTTGCCGTTAATGACTTTGATCTTTTAGAGGAACAGCTTTCTAATGCCTTGAGCGTTTTGTATATTGCGGATAATGCAGGCGAACATATATTTGATCTTATCTACATTAAAACTATTTTATTCCTGTATCCAAATATCAAATTAAGTTATATGACCCGGGGAAATGCTATCATTAACGATGTGACCTATGAAGAAGCGAAAGAGGCAGGTTTCGCAGAAGTCTGTGAACTTGTCAGCAGCGGAGTCAACACACCGGGTTTTGTGTATGACAGAGCTAATATAGCTTCGCAGGAACTTTTTGATAATGCGGATCTGATCATCACAAAGGGCATGGGTAATTATGAGTGCCTCAGTGATGTAAAACGCAGAAACCTCTTCTTTTTACTTAAGGTAAAGTGTAATGTCGTCGCGCGTTCTTTGGGCGAAGAAGTCGGTGACATCATCTGTAAAATGGCTGAACTTCCATAGAGATTTGATTTTACAGGGAACTTTATCGCCACTATGGATGATCTCTTTAGCTCCAGACGCCTTCGATCGCCCGTTGACAATGAGGGCAAGTGCCATTGGCTATGCGGTTTTCAAATATCTCGGTTTCACGTCTTTGAATCAGCACAGTGTGGCAAGAAGGACAAAAGGTCTCATTTAAAAATGGAACATTTCCAAAATAGACATGATAGAGTCCTTGGGCCTGAGCTATCTCGTAAGCGTTAAGCAAGGTGGTCGTAGAAGTGGGGGAAAAGGATAGCATCTCGTTGTTTGGCGTAAAGGCAGACAGATGCCAAGGAACGTGTGAACCTAGCTCCTCGTCTATAAAATAGGCCATTTTGCAAAGCTCTTCGTCGGAGTCGTTGATATTATCAATCAGCAGTGTTGTGATTTCTAGCCAAAGGGAAGAGTGGGCCAGTATCCTAAGGTTTTGTTTGATAGCACTTAAGTCTGCACCCAGAACATTCTTATAATAGGCGGCATTAAAGCTTTTTAAGTCCACATGGACTGCATCCAACCACGAACCCATGTCATAAGCAATCTCTTCAGACATATAGCCTGAGGTCTGCATCACGAGTTTGATCCCTTTATCTTTTGCAATACGTCCTATCTCTTTGGCATAAGGGTAATAGATGATAGGCTCATTATATCCAAAGGAGATAATCTTTATATTTTGCTCCAAGGCAAGTTTTACGATCTCTATGGGTGAGAGGAAGAGGGGCTCAACCCCGTGAAAATGTTGAGATATTTGATGATTTTGACATGATGGGCAGTGAAGATTACAGCCAACAGTTCCGATGCACAAGACAGATGAACCTGGTAAAAAATGCAAAAAAGGTCTGTTTTCAATAGGCTCAATACTGATGGCAGAGGGTTTGTTTTGTGTAATGCCTATAAGTTCACCGCCAATATTTTTTTGATTGGCACATGGACCGACTTCATTTGCCTTGAGTCGGCAGAAATGCTGGCAGATCAGACAGGTGATATATTCATTATGTTTTTGAAAATAGACGAGAGGTTTACTCAAGGATAGGTTCATCGATCTGCTTTTCAATTTGGAAGATAGATATCTTTGGATGAGAACTCATATCGTGTAGCGTAAGTTTGGCCTCTGCGAGAAGACGGGAAAAAAATGAATCAAAATCATTAAACTGAGACCATACCTGAGGTAAAAATGCGGAGTGGTTTTTACCCAGTGAGATGATAAGGCCGTCTTGATTAGGCGTGACCTGTTTTTTTATCTCATCAATGATCTGATAGGAGATCTCTTTGGGCGGGGTGAGCAAAGAGAGTTCAACCTTTGCTTGAAGGTACTCAGATGTTTTTAAAGGAGAAAATCTGGGATCCTCAAAGGCCGCCGCTTTTGCATTATGTATAATGTCTTCAAGCAAGGAGCCTGCAGGAAAAACAGAACCGTGTGAGCCACGAAGTTCATCATCAAGGTAGATATTCACAAAGGAGGCTATCGGTTCTTGTAAGACAGGGTAGTCTTGGATAAGTTGTTCTCTATTGATAGTGTTTCGAGCTTCAAAAACTTCCGTTATGGATTCACGAACGATTTTTAATAGAAGCGATTGTGACATAAAAACTACCACCCCTCATCGTGAAGATTTTTTGTAATGCATTTATTATAGCGTAAAAGACACAAAGGAATTTTCTATTTAAAGTCATTCTCTTCCAAGCAGGGGGCTGTTCCTTCCGATACCCTGCAGTAGGCGGAGCCCTTATTAAAGATAAGCAGATAGGGTCTGCGCTTGATGTCCATCTCTTTGGCTGCTTTCGCTACCGCTTCTACTTTTTCAAGGGTCGCTTGTGTTGCTTTGAAGGTGTCTAGTTCATCAAGATCATTATAGATCATGATCTCTTGGAGTGCGTCAAGGGGGTGTTCAGACTGGTAAATGTATTGAATCTGTTTATCGGATTCAAACTTTTCTAATCTATATAGAAATATATAGTACGAAGTTTTTTTTTGAAGGTCTTCGCGTTCAAGTATCAGCTCGAGAAAGGACTTGGACTTGGAACACATAGGGTCAACAAAGGTGTAGGTCCTGTTTGGTCCGGTTCCGATACGAATGGCATATTCGGAGATTGAGTCCATGAGAGCCTGCCTATCTTCAATGGAAAATGCGTTTAAGGTAAGAAAAAAGATAAGGATAAAAGCTTTCATCACAACTCCTTATCCCTTATCATAAATAATTTTATCTTTTAAAGCAGAAATAGATCAAGATTAATTCCCCTTTTTAAGCCCGTAAAACTTGTACCTTTCAAGGATGACCTTAGCCCAAGAGCGGTGTGCAAACTTTTCTCCCATCTGTCCATCTTGGACGATGATCGCTTTCGTGTTTTTGTCCAACATTTTTATTGCCATCTCATACTCGTGAGAGTAAACCTTATACGCTTCATTTATCGGATCAATTTGATTGGGGTGAATGATAGTTTTTCCTAAGAGTCCCTGTCGTAGATCTTCACGGACATTTTTTTCGTAAAGCTCACTCTGGTCAATACAGTTGAAGACAGTCGCAGAGATATTAAAACCATAAGGCTTAAAGACATTGATAACATCACCTATGACCCCTGCAGGTCCGACCAGTGCATAGATATTGTCTTCACAGCGGCGTTTTAGTCCAAGGTATTGCATCATATCCTCACCGCCTAAACGAAGCGTGAGGATATGGAGTTTATCATTGAGTAAAAAAGAACGAATCTCTTCAAGCTTCTCTTTGGAAAAAAGATCACGACTTTCCAGTACCGGCATGATGTAAAACCCATGTCCGCACAGAGTGATAATCTGGGCATATTCACGCATGACATCAGTTGAAAACTTGGGCAGAGAAAAACCGTCGATCTTTTCTATGTTGTCTATTTTCAAAAGCCGTTTTAATACCTCGGGGTTTCGTGGACGGATAAAGACAGATAGCCTTGCAGGTTCATACCCTTCAAGCATCTTGGTAATATTTGTGAGGGCAATCTCAAGATCGTCTTCACTGATAGCATCTTCGGTATCAATGATACACGATCGCAGGTTCGGATACCTGTTCTCATTGCAGATAGAGTGAACATTTTTATGGGTGGCGGGAATATAAAGGCTTCCGCCAAGTTGTACAGGGGATATCTTTCTAATCATAAGTGTATCCTAACAGATAAGTATTTAAATCTCAGTATGAGTCATCTTTGCTAAAAGATGGAAGATCTGAGTTTACGGTTTTTTATATCAGGTGTCAAACAGATAGAGAATTTGTATTTTAATATACAATAAAAAATGTAAATTAACCATTGTTCGGAAGTTTTTACGATGGGTTTAAAAGATAAAGTTTCATAAATTATTCAAGAGGGAAGACAGATATGAGAGTATTAGGATTGAGTTTAGTGTTAGCGGGAGCTTTAATGGCTTCTGAGTACAGTTATGAGATCTCACCGATGATCGGCGGAGTAAAACCAGAGGGAAATCTTGATATTGATTCACAAACAGCCTATGGGCTTCGTTTTAAGATGAATGACTGGGATGTTTTAGGACTTGTCCCTGAATTGAGTTTTGACGGTACGACTTCAACAGACTATGATCCGAACGTGGGTGACACAAAGATCAATCGTTTTGCATTGAACGGTCTGTATGATTTTAAAGATTTCAGTGATACGCTAACACCATATGTTCTTTTAGGTATTGGGTATGAAGATGTTAGGGATGAGAAAAATGGTTATGAGAGCTCACCTTATGGAAATTACGGGGCCGGTGTCAAATGGGCGGTCTATAAAGATATTGCCCTTCGTGCTGAAGTGAAACATATGCTTCGTACAGAGGATGGGGGAAATGAACTCTATTATGGTCTGGGTCTAAGCATTCCTTTTGGGGAAAAGTCTTCTGATACGGCTGTGAAAGAAGAAGTGCTTGCTGCTGCAGTAGCACTGGACAGTGACAATGATGGTGTCATCGATGAAAAAGACAAGTGTCTTACAACGCCTTCAGGTGTCGGGGTCAACGTAGACGGTTGTGCCTTGGACAGTGATAAAGATGGTGTGCCGGATTACAAGGATACGTGTTTAGCGACACCGACAGGAACTAAGGTCGATACGGAGGGTTGTGCTCTGGACAATGATAAAGATGGTGTAGCCGATTATAAGGACAACTGTCCAACAACACCGGTTGGCAGAGCTGTAAATGCCCAAGGCTGTGAACTTGACGGGGACAGTGACGGGGTTGTGGATACCTTGGATAAGTGCCCTGCTACACAGGCCGGTAGTAAGGTAGACGTCAACGGATGTTCGCAGAAAATTGTTTTGGAGATAAACTTTGAGACTTCTTCAGCGAAGATAGACACACAAAAATCACCTCAATTACAAAAATATGCCGATTTTATGAAAGAGAATCCGGAATATAATGTTTCTATTATCGGACATACAGACAGCCACGGTTCAGCTGCATTTAATAAGAGGTTGTCTCAGCAGCGTGCAGATGCGGTTAAGAAGGATTTGGTTAACCGCGGCGTTGATACTTCCCGCATCGAAACAAGAGGATACGGTGAAGAACAGGCTATAGCAGATAATACTACAGCAGAAGGAAGAGCGAAAAACCGCCGAATTGAAGCCGAATTAAAACTTCAAAAGTAAGGCCCCCCGTGCCAAAGAGAAGCTCTTTGGTACATAATCATAATTTTTAGCGTTAATAGAGTTTTTTTAAAGCCATCTGAAGATCACCTTCTGTTAAACAGTATAAAGGATGATTTATTAATCATAGGAGTATCTTAACGAGGGAGTGTTAAACTCCGGCTATGAAAAAAATACTTATAATACAGCTAATGCTTTCGTCTTCTCTGATGGCAGAACAGGGAATTGAGCTAGCCATTGGTAAAAACAGATCAAATACATGTGAAGCGGCAAAAAAGAAAGCGCGCGAAACCTATAATATTTTTCAAATGAACAGGGGATGTACCTGTGAAAAAATAGATCAAAAAATGTGGAGCTGTGAACTTGTCTTTAGTTATATGTCAAAAAAATAAACTGTTTAAGTATGAGATGTGAGCGCTTAGGTAATGGTTAAGGTTAAGACACGAGACAAGTTGTTGGATGCAGGCTATGCAGAGATCTATAAACATGGCTTTCAGGGCGCATCTATAGATAATATCCTTCAGGCCTGTGCTGTCCCCAAAGGCTCTATGTATCATCATTTTAAGTCTAAAAAAGAGTTAGCTCTAGCCGTTATAGATGAAAGACTCTCGCCTAAGATGAAGATGATGTTAAGTGCGGTCAATGAAGAAGATGATTTTTTTGAACAGGTTTTTTGCGTCATTGATTTTATCGGTTCTGTTCCCTATCTGTTAGAGTCAGGGTGTCCTTTAAGCAAGTTGATCTCCGAGATGATGCCTCTGGATAAAGATTTTACTACCCATCTATTACCCATACATGAACATATGCATACCAGATTGAAGACGATGATTATCCAAGCAGTTGAAGATAAGCAGATCTGCGAAGTTGACAGTGAATCTTTGGCGACCTTTATCATAGCCTCGGTTTGGGGAAACATCTCCTTGGGTGAAGGTCTTGTGACACAAACATCGTATCAAAACGCAATGTCTCATTTGAAGAGATATCTTCTTTCACTTAAATCAAACTAGACTATTTAGTCTAGTTTAAGCACTCTTCTATTAAAGTACCTTTAGTAACCATATCTTGCAAGATGAAAGGGTGAAGATGAAAAATGTAGAAGCGACTGTTATTGAGCAATATCCTGGGTTGGATAAACCTGGAGCCGGTATACCCTGGTATGAAGAAAAGTTTATCCGACATATCATTTTACCGCTGCTGCCCTTGATCTTTAGTTGGGAAAAAGCTTTGTTGTTTTTACAAGAGCAAATAGAAGAGATTGTAGTACTTATAGAAGATCTTGATGAAGAGACGATGCAGAAACAAGTCCTTGTTCCGCCTCTTTTTGCCTTAGAAGACAGCTCACGTTTCTGGTCGATCAATATGGTGGTCGAACATCTTGTGACGGTTGATTTAGGTACTTATGAGATCGTGGATCAACTTAATCAGGAAAAAAGTATACCAAGAGAACTGGGGACGGCAAAGGTTAAACCCCTTCATAATAAAACGTATACCAAAAACTTGATTGTTTTTGAAAAAGCGTATTCACGAATGATTAAAAAGAATAAGAACAAAGTATCAACTGCAAAAAAAGAACATCCATGGTTCGGTGCCTTGAATAATTATAGCTGGCACGCTTTTATAGGACTGCATCATAGGCTGCACAAAAGACAGATCCAACATATACTTAAAATCTTGCATACCCAAAAAGCCTGAGCAATGAATCACAAGAATTTTTAGAACAGGTTTTCTCTCTCTCTTTGGTTTTTACAGTACTGCTTGGCAGCCTTGAGCTTCTCTTTTTTCTCTTTGTCCGCAAGGGCGTCAGGGTTGACATTTTTAAGGTAATATTCTACATATTTACATAGGTTCAGATCGCCGGAGATATGCGCTTCTCGCTTAAACTTCTGCACCGAAGCAGATTTTTCCGAATCGACAAAAAGTTTTTCGTTGAACTCGTATCCAAAATAACTCAGGGATTGGGTATATTGATACTCAAGCTTCTCTTTGACCGTTTTGAAGTAGTCCATAAAAATAGCCTTGTGTTCGTGTTCAAAGTTATTTAGTAAGGTTTGTACTTCATCCAGCTCATTTCGTCTTTGCCCCAGGTAGTGAACCGTATCAACATGATCGCGTCTTAAGATTTTTATAGCGTCAGCCTTTTCCTTGGGAAGTTCTTTTAACCGGCCCTGCTCTTTCAGTTTGGCAACTTTTGCATTTTCTGCTTGAAGTTGGGCATTGAGCGTCTGTTCTTTAGAGATTAGGAGTTGCAGTTCAGCCTTCAGGTCATCATACTTTTTTTGTTGAAGGACATACTCCTCTTGGGCACGTAAAAACTCTTTGTTATAGACCTGCATGGCATGTTTACTTTTTGCGGTAAACTCAGTGTGCGACTGATCCAGCGCTTGAATGACCTTGAAAGAACTGAGGAGTTCGGCATTGTAGATAGCATGGTCAAGGTCTTTCATCATACCCGCCGCTGAAAATATGAACTCTTTGAAAACAGAGTATTTAAAGTTGTCATCAAAGTCAAAGGAGATCATCATGAAGTATTTCTTGACGAGCTTTATATCATTTTGGAAAAAAGAAAGTACAACATCTTTTTGCGGGGTTGTAACGTTAATCATATTCACCTCATATTCTAATGCTTGATTTTATCATAGAAACTTTTATCTTGATACATATTGTTGAGATTAATATCGATTTACTTCAAAAAACCGTAAGTCAGTGATAGAAATAGAAGGTATAATTTCATTATGTCACGAATAGATAATGAAAAATTTTACACAGCTTCCATACAAAAATATGGACTAAGTCCCAAGGGAGTACACTGGAACTCCGTACACTCCCAAGAGAAACGTTTTGAGGTGCTTCTTTCATGCATTGATGATGTGGGGTTTTCTATTGCGGATGCGGGATGCGGTTTTGGTGACCTCTATACCTACCTTCATAAAAATGACATTGCTTTTAGTTCGTACAGGGGACTGGATCTTAGCCCGGGCATGGTTAAAATTGCCAAAGAGAAGACGGGGTGCGAGATTGTTGAATGTGACATCTGCAGAGATCTCTTGCCCGGAGCAGATTATTATATCTGTTCGGGAGCCATGAATATCCTAAGCCGTTTTGACACCTTTCTTTTTATACGCAACTGTTATGAGGCAAGCAAGAAGGGCTTTGTCTTTAACCTGCTTATGGGAGAGGATGACTCATTGGTGTATAACCATTTTTTTCCCGCAGAGCTTCAGAGTTTTTTTGATGAACTTGGAGCGAAGGTCACGATTAAAAAGGGTTATCTACAAGATGATTTTACCGCCTTCTTGGAGAAGCCTTAATGTGTGCGATCTTCGGGATCATTGGTGAGTATGATGGCGCTTTGGCGCGAAAATCTGTTTCACTTCTTTCACATAGAGGACCGGACTATTGCGGTATCATTGAGGAGAAGGGGCTTTTTATTGCCCATAACCGTTTAAGCATCGTGGATCTCAGTGTTGAAGCTTCTCAGCCTATGGTAAAAGATGAGATTATTCTCAGCTTTAACGGGGAAATCTACAACTTTCAATCCTTGAAAAAACTTCTTGATATCACCTTTGAAACAAGCAGTGATACAGAGGTGGTGCTACGCGCGTATCAAAAATGGGGTCTGAGCTTTGTGGACCGCCTTGAAGGGATGTTCGCCATCTGCATCTATGACAGGGGTAAACTTTTTCTTTTCAGGGACCGGTTGGGTAAAAAGCCTCTGTATTATATGCATACAGCAAAGCAGTTCATCTTTGCTTCGGAGATCAAGGCTATCCTTCCTTATCTAAAGAAGAAGCAGATGAATAAGGAAGCTCTGCACTCCTACTTGAGCTTTTTAGCTCCTACGCCTCCACATACTTTTTATAAGGGTATTGAAAAATTAGAATCAGGTCATTTCGCCGTGTACGAAAATGCCAAACTGAGCATCAAGGCTTATTATGACCTTTTGCCAAGTTCCACAGAGATAGCTTCAGAAGAAGAAGCTTTACAAACAATAGAAGAGAGTTTAAAGCAGAGTATAGAAAAGCGTTTGATGGGAGATGTTGAAGTCGCCTCTTTGCTTTCAGGCGGAGTAGATTCATCACTGATCGCAGCGATGAGTGCTCAGATGGGCGTCAAACTGAAGACTTTTTCTTTGGGATATGAAGGGTATCAACAGTATGATGAACGCAAGTATGCTGCGCAGGTTGCCAAGCATATTGGTGTGCAAAACATCGACATAGAGCTCTCAAGAGATGCTTTTTTTGAAAACCTGGACGCAGTGACCTGTGCCTTGGATGAACCGATCAATGACCCCGCTGCCATCCCTCTTTATATGCTTTTTAAGCGGATAAAAGAAGAAGGTATAAAGGTTGTTCTCTCCGGCGAGGGAGCGGATGAGCTCTTCTTGGGCTACCGGCAATATTTTGAATATTTGGACATTGAAAAAGCTGCAGGTCTGCAGCATAAGAACTGGTTAAAAAAGTACTTTCGTTCAAACTTCTCTATGCACAGAGAATGGGAGTGGTACAAACGTGTTTTCGAATCGGAAGTGCTGTTTCGAACAAGCGGTGAAAAGTTTACAGATATGCAAAAAAACCTTTTGATGCGTCAAAATGTTAAAGATGGGTTTTCTATGAAGTATCTTCAAAAATATAGAGACAGGTATGAACTCCATGGCAGTATTGACGAAAGTCAATGGTACACCTATGTAGACCTTAAACAGTACCAGGCAGAACATTTTCTGGCCAAACTTGATCGTGTCTCTATGGCACATGGTATCGAGGGAAGAACACCTTTTTTAGATCATAAGCTCGTTGAAAAGGTTTTTTCGATCGAGCCGGGTCTGCGTTATCATTCGGGTATAACCAAAGAGCTTCTAAAAAAAGTGGCTAGACCTTATCTTCCCGAAAGCATCATCAACAGAAAGAAAAAAGGCTTTTCATCTCCCTATCTGGAATGGCTTGTTGATGCGGGTGAACTGAAGCGTGTACTAAACGTCAATGAACAGACGGGAATCTTTCATCAGGAGGTCTTGCATGAGTATATCAACCGGGGTAAACAAGGCAGTTTCAAACAACATGTATGGGGGCTGTATCTTTTCTCACGTTGGTATGAAAAAGAGTTCTTGTAAAGGTGTTCTTGGATCTAACTCTAATCATCTTTTATGACAAAGGACAATTCTAGTGTTCCGGAAATATAGTTTGCGAAAAAAGTCAGAACCTTAAGGTCCTCATCTGAGAAATCACCTTCTGTTTTATTGAGGAGTTGAAAGAGTCCGATCACCTGTCTTTGAGAGTCGAAGATCGGCACAGTAATCATGTTTTTGGTTTCATAACCACTTTTTTTATCTATACCGGCTAAAAAGCGTGCATCTTCATAGGGGCGGTTAACCACTTGGGCCTCCCCCTTTGTATAGGTGTCTCCGGCAATACCTGAGGTTGTGCTGATGGCAATCCTTCCGATACCGTCAGCAAGCTTTGTCCAGAGCATATCGGCTTCGCTGTCGTACATAAAGATTGAGCATCTATCAGCATCGACGAGATCTCTGGCCTGATCGGCGATAAGTAAAAGGGCATTATCCAAAGAACTGTCTTGTAGAAGTTGTTTTCCGAATTCAGCTATTTTTTTGTATGAGTCAACCTTGGCGGCCATGGCATTCCTTCGATATATATTACATCGTGGATTATAACGTAAGTATATTACTCTTGTGCAAACTTCATGAGAACAGCAACGATATCATTCATGGAGACAAGTCCTAGGAGTTCCCCTTGTGCTGTAACAAGAAGCCGATTGACATTGGTGTTAATCATCATCTGCGCGGCATATCTGATGTTAAGTTCTGAGGAGATCTGAATAATGGGTTTGGTCGCAATATCATAGACGTTTAACAGGTCCATGTCCCCCTCTTGTGAAAAAATGGCATTGAGAATATTGGTATAGGTGACAATTCCAAAGGCGTCATGAGCATTGTCTTTTTCTACAATAATGGACTTAACCTTTTTTTCCTGCATGATCTTAAGACAATTTCTCACAGTCTCTAAAGAGGAGATAGTCGCAACTTTTTCCTTGGGGATCATAATTTCGTCTACGGTAACAAGTTTCATCTGTGCTCCTTTAAAATGACTTCATATTTTCTTGAAATTTACGCAACTGTTTCTCCGGGATACCGGAGAGGTGCTCAATGGGCAGGGAAAATACCAGTCCGTTTCCTGACTTATCGAGTTCAAGTTCCTGGGTGATTGCCTTGATAACCTTGAGGGCACTGCGTTTTTCCATGACAAAGATGAGCACAGAATCAGAACGCTCATAACTAAGGCCAAAGAAGGTGGTCTTGTCGCCGAGTCCGAGTCCACGGCCTTTAAGCACGGTCACTCCCCCCGCACCATTGGCCTTGGCTATATCAATGGCCGAATCCTCATGCTCCTCTGCTACGATAGCAACAACGGTTGAAAATTTCATCTTTCTTCTCCTTCAATATGTTGAGTCTCTTTTTTTGATAGATCTTTCTTCTTTATATATTCACTGATTACTCCGTATCCCATCACGGTGATCATGGGAAAAAGAGAGGCAAAGGCGATAAGTCCAAAGCCGTCTATCAGGGGGCTTCTGCCTTCGATCTGCGTTGCTAAACCCAATCCTAAGGCAGCTACAAGAGGAACGGTAACCGTAGAGGTCGTGACACCCCCTGAATCATAGGCGATAGGGATAATATATTTTGGAGCCATAAAAGTGAGAATGATAACGATGACATAGCCTGCAATAATATAGTAATGTATGGGATCGCCTTCGACAATACGGTAAGCTCCCAGAGCGATACCGATAGCTACACCGAAAGCAACAGCCAGGCGTAGGATCATCTGTCGAATACGCTTTTGAGAGATCTCTTCGACCTTCATTGCAACTGCAAGTAAAGCAGGTTCCGCCATGGTGGTTGAAAAACCGATAAGAAAACCAAAAAGGTAGATATAAAAGAGGTTGTCCTGGGCAGTCAATTGTAGGGCCATGGTCTCTCCGATGGGGAAAAGTCCCATCTCTAGGCCAATGATGAAAGCGTACAGACCCAAGATAACGAAGATGATTCCCGTGGAGGTTTTCATAAGATTATGCACTTTCTTCTTGATAATGAGGTATTGAAAGAAGAAGATAACAGCTAAGATCGGAAGAACATCTCCGATAACACTGAGGAGCTCATAAAAGAGATTCCATGCAGAAAATTTATCCACAATAACACCTGTAGCAGCCTCTAATTCTGCCGTAAGCGAAGTCGGTTCAAAGTCGATGTTATAGACAATAAGGCCATATCCCTGTACAAAGATCATAGGGGTTAAGGAGGCGAAGGCGATGAGCCCAAACCCGTCAATAACCGGGTTTCTTCCACGAATGCTTGAAGCAAGTCCAACGCCAAGGGCCGCAACGAGAGGGACGGTGACCGTTGATGTCGTGACCCCGCCTGAGTCATAAGCCAGACCAACAATCTCAACAGGCACGAAGAAAGTGAAAAGTACAACAATAACATATCCGGTAATGATATATCTATGTATGGGATGACCTGTGATAATTCTCCAAGAACCAAGTGCAATGGCAAGACCAACAGAGAGTGCAACGGTAAGACGCAGGGTGTTCGCATCAATACGGCCGGCCGAAATAATTTGCGCTTTTTTAGCAATGGCAATAAGTGCAGGCTCAGCAATGGTGGTCGAAAAACCAATGGCAAAGGCAAATATCAAAAGCCAGATGACCGAACCCTTGGCTGCAAACTCATGAGCAAGACTTTCACCAATGGGAAAGATCCCGATCTCCAGTCCCTGGATGAAAACAGCCAGACCGACGGCAACAATAAAAAGCCCGATAAGAATAGACGTGAGGTCTTTAGGAACTTGTTGAAGAATAAAAATTTGGAAAAATGCAATAACCAGGACAATGGGGAGAAGGTCTTTAAAAGAGTTTTTTAAGAGCGAAAGGATTATTCTTAATTTTTGCATATTCTATTTTTCTTCATCAAGGTAAGTGGCAAGCTCAACATAGCCGCTAATATAGTGGTTAAAAAAAGTAAGTAGGCGTTTATCTTCTTTATCGAACTCACCCTCAATTTTATTGAGCAGTTGTAAAACACCTATGGGTTCGTTAAAGGCATCCATAATGGGAATGGCAATAATGTTTCGTGTGCGGTAGCCTGTTTCATCATCTATCTTGGAGGAAAAACGCTTGTCTGCATAAGGATCATTAACAATGAGGGCGCGTACCTCTTGAAAAGAAGCTCCGGCAATCCCCTCATCCGAAGATATCTCAATGGCTTCTACTCCGTCGGCAAGTACCGTCCATAAACACCCTTTTTCTTTATTGTAGATGAAAACAGAACATCTATCAGCTTGAAGCAGGTCTTTGGCATAAGAAGAGATGAGTGGAATAGCCAGCTCCAAGGAGGGACGGTTTAATAGTTTTCGTCCAAACTCGGCTATTGTACGGAATGATCTAATATTTTTATACATGCATATATAATATCTTTATGTAACTAAAATTAATTTTATGTGTGATGCTTATTCTTCAAATGTGACAGCTATGTAAGAAAATGAGTATAATGCTAACTAAAAAGGATAATGATGAGTACATATACAATTTGGCACAATCCACGCTGTTCAAAATCACGACAAACCCTTGGGATTTTGGAAGAGAAAGGTGTTGAGACTGAGGTGATAAAATATCTGGACGCTATACCTTCTGTTGAGGAGATCAAAGATGTTTTGAAAAAACTCAACATCTCCGCACGTGAACTGATGCGGACAAAAGAGGATGAATATAAGACCTTGGCTCTTAAAGATGAGATGGATGAAGACAAACTTATCCAAGCCATGGCGGCTCATCCCAAGTTGATAGAGCGTCCTGTTGTGATCAAGGGTGACAAGGCTGTATTGGGCAGACCGCCTGAAAAGGTTTTAGAACTATTTTAAAATGAAAAAGTAGGGTCTGTAGATTTAGATACTTTCATTTTGCTTTAACAGTTTCTTGGAGCTTAAGCTGTAAAAGAGACCAATAGTGCAAAGATAAAAGACACCCCAAAGTATATTAGAGAGTAAAGATGCTGAAACAAGAGAAGTATAAAAGAGAACAGAAACAGCAGTAAATGCGAGATTGCTGTACTTGAAAAGCTTCTCTTTATCGGCAATTTCAAACTGCCGGTTGATATATTCCAAAGAAAATTTTATACCAAAAAAGTACAAGATCAAAAGCCAAGAGAAGCTTGCAACCATGAGCAGGGTTGGATTAAAGGCCGAAAAAAGCTCTCGAAGCAGTCTGTCGGTGATACTGAAGATGACGGGAAAGATAAAGCCCGCACTCAGAACCAAGATAGCCGTTAGTGAAGGAGTGGATAGTGTATGTTTCACAGGATAAGTCTATGCTAGTTCTTATCCAAGATACGAGGTAAAGTGATACCTTCTTGTCCTTGGTACTTTCCGCTTTTATCGCGGTAAGAGGTCTCACAGATCTCATCCCCCTGTAGAAAAAGGACCTGGGCAATACCTTCATTTGCGTAGATCTTTGCAGGAAGCGGCGTTGTGTTTGAGATCTCTATCGTAATGTGCCCTTCAAATTCCGGCTCAAAAGGGGTGACATTTACAATGATACCGCAACGTGCATAGGTCGACTTACCAAGGCAGATTGCCAAGACATCACGTGGAATTTTAAAATATTCTACCGTTCTTGCCAAAGCAAATGAGTTAGGAGGAACGATGCAGATATCCCCGGTAAAGTCAACAACATTAGCATCATCAAAATGTTTAGGATCGACTACGGTAGAATTGAGGTTAGTGAAGATTTTGAACTCATTACTGACACGGATATCATAACCATAGGAGCTTAGACCGTAAGAGACTACACCCTTGCCCACTTGATCTTCACAAAAAGGTGAAATCATCCCGTTTTCTATCGCTTCTTCACGTATCCAAGTGTCTGCTTTCAAACCCATAAACTCTACCTTTTAGTCTTGTATTGCTATTGCTTAATTATTTTTTCGGTATTATATCACACTATTTTTTACAAATTTTCTTCAGGAGAGATAATCCAATGGATATGAAACAGATAAAATCACTTATGAAAGACTTCGACGAAAGTACTCTCAGTTCACTTAAAATCAATAAAGAGGGTTTCTCAATTGAACTTGAAAAAACAACGAATGTAACCGCAGTTGTTCCTGCACCGGTAACGGTAGCCGCACCGGCAGTTGCGAATGCAGCAGCAGCCACTCCGGTAGTTACAGAAGAAATAAGTGGTGATAAGATCTTATCTCCTATGGTGGGAACGTATTACGCTTCTCCATCTCCAGATTCACCCGCCTTTGTTAAAGAGGGTGATGTGATCAAAAAAGGTCAGCCTCTGGCTATCCTTGAAGCGATGAAGATTATGAATGAACTTGAAGCGGAATTTGACTGTAAGATCCTTAAAATCCTTGTCGAAGACGGTAAGCCGGTTGAGTATGATATGCCACTGTTCGCAGTAGAGAAAATGTAGTCATGGCTGAGATCAAAAGAATCTTAGTCGCCAACCGTGGCGAAATTGCTTTACGTGCTATACGGACGATCAAAGAGATGGGTAAAGAAGCAGTTGCCGTCTACTCGACAGCAGATGCAGGTTCTCACTATCTTGAACTGGCTGATGCAGCGATCTGTATCGGACCCGGTCCAAGTTCTGAGTCTTATTTAAATATACCTGCCATTATTGCAGCAGCTGAAATAACACATTGTGATGCAATCTTCCCGGGTTATGGTTTCTTGTCTGAGAATCAGCATTTTGTTGAGATCTGTACACATCATAAAATCAAGTTCATTGGACCGACGGTTGAAGTGATGCAGCTTATGTCTGACAAGTCAAAAGCAAAAGATGTCATGATTAAGGCTAAGGTTCCTGTTGTTCCGGGTTCTGACGGTGCTATTGATGATATTGCCGATGCAAAAGAGCGTGCGAAGGATGTTGGTTACCCTGTTATTTTGAAGGCTGCCCAAGGTGGTGGTGGACGCGGTATGCGTGTCGTTGAAGATGAATCATATTTGGAGAATGCATTTTTGGCAGCCGAGTCCGAAGCGATTACGGCCTTTGGCGACGGAACGATTTACATGGAGAAATTCATCAAGAACCCTCGCCACATCGAAGTTCAGATCATGGCAGATTCGCACGGAAATGTTATCCATGTCGGTGAGCGTGACTGCTCCATGCAAAGGCGTCATCAAAAACTTATTGAAGAGTCTCCGGCAGTCGTTTTGACACCAGAAGTGCGTGAACGGCTTCATGCCGCAGCTGTACGTGCAACACAGTATATTGAGTATGAGGGAGCGGGGACGTTTGAGTTTTTGCTTGATGCCAATCTTGACTTCTATTTCATGGAGATGAACACACGTCTTCAAGTTGAGCATACGGTTTCTGAGATGGTTTCGGGAATTGATCTTATCGAGATGATGATACGTGTCGCAGAAGGTGAATCGCTTCCTTCGCAAGACTCTATTGTACTCAGGGGTCACTCCATCGAGTGTCGTATTACGGCTGAAGATCCGGTCAAGTTTCTTCCATGTCCGGGCAAGATCGGTGACTGGATGACTCCGGGCGGTAAAGATGTTCGTATAGATACGCATGCACATGCGGGTTACATTGTTCCGACAACCTATGACTCTATGATCGGTAAACTTGTCGTTTATGATGATAATCGTGAAAAAGCTATTGCAAAGATGCATCGGGCACTCTCAGAGTTTAAGATCACAGGGATTAAGACAACGGTTGCCTTCCATCAGAAGATGATGGAAAACAAGGACTTTATAACGAATGACTTTGATACAAAGTATCTGGAACGTTATCAGGGCTAAGAAAGTGCTTTGGTAGGTCTGTATCTTATAGAGACCTGAGGGGTTTTGTGTACAAGCCCCGTAGAGTTTGCAAGAGCTAAACAGTCTTCCCTGGGTATATTCCCTACTACTCAGGCAATCTCAATATTTTTATATCAGCATTGACTCGCATACGCTGGAAATGTTCATTTAGGATATGATCACGTTTGTCCTGCATGATCTGATTTTCAACCTGAGGCCGGATCAGTTCAAGTGAAGGAGTGTTGATATCACTCTTCTTTAAAACATAAAATGCCATATAACCGCTTGCCCCCATCTGAGGTAGAACAGGCGTGAAATGACCATCTTCTGTTTTGATGAGAAGTTGTGCAAGCCTTGGATTGACCTTGGCTGTTTCTACGTTTGTACTTTCTGTTTTGACTTCGCGAACCTGCATCATAGGGTTTGATATTTTTCGTTTTAAGGCCTCTTGACTTTGACTGCTGTACAAGACAGTGTAAATGTTTTTTGGTGTCTGGTACTCTTTAATATGCAGGTCGTAATGCTCCTGGACCTCTTCATCGGTTGCTTGTTCTATTTGCGACATTGCAATGGCATTAAAAAGTTTTTTCTTCAAGAGTTTCTCTCTGGTCTTTTCCTTAGTCTGAGATTCAGATAGATGACGAAGGGAACGCATAGCCTCATAGAGTTGAGAGAGGGTCATGTTGTTTTGTTCTGCCATCTTTTTGAGATCATCCAGTACCTCTTGATTAGTGATATTGATCCGGCGTTTAGCTGCTTCGATTTTTTCAAGTTTGGAACGAATAAGGATATCAACTGTCTGTTTGACATTTTTTTTACTGATCTCCTGTTCTTGTTTGATTTCATGAAGGGTGATTGTTTCATCATCAACAGTGACGGCAATACCACCGACAATGTCAGCATAATATAGCGGTGCAAGTAACAAAAATAAAAAAAGTTTTTTCATAAAAATTGTAAATCCATAGTTTTGAGCTGCAAAACTTTACCATCTTTTAACCAAGTCTTAACTAAAATACCGTCACTATAAATCAGGAACCTATAATGATCGTAACACGTTTTGCACCAAGCCCAACCGGCTATCTACATATTGGCGGACTTAGAACAGCTCTTTTCTCTTATCTTTGGGCAAAGAAGAACGGCGGAAAGTTTATACTTCGCATTGAAGATACGGATATGAGCCGTAATAATGAAGAAGCAGCAAAGGCGATAGTAGATGCGTTTGAATGGGTCGGTCTAAAACATGATGACGAGATTGAATACCAGTCGCAGCGAATGGATATTTACAAGAAATATGTAGAGCAACTTTTGACTGAGAACAAGGCCTATAAGTGTTATATGTCCAAAGATGAGCTGGATGTTTTACGTGAAGAACAGATGTCAAGAAAAGAGCGTACGCGTTATGACAATAGATACAGGGACTTCGCTGGTACACCACCTGAAGGGGTAGATCCCGTTATCCGTATCAGAGCGCCCGAAACGGGTGCAATCATCATTAATGACGGTATCAAAGGCGATGTTGTCTTTCAGGCCGAAGATATTTTGGATGACTTTGTTATTGCACGAGCTGATATGAGTCCGACATATAACTTTGTTGTGGCTATAGATGATGCTTTGATGGGCGTTACGGACGTTGTTCGCGGTGACGATCATCTTTCCAACACGCCAAAACAGATGGTTGTATATAATGCCCTTGGTTTTGACCTTCCCAAATTTTATCACGTACCGATGATCCACAACTCAAATGGTAAAAAATTGTCAAAACGTGACGGTGCCACGGACGTGATGATGTACAAAGAGATGGGTTATACACCTGAGGCATTGATGAACTTTTTAGTACGTCTTGGATGGAGCCATGGAGACCAGGAGATCTTTTCTATGGATGAGATGCTGGAACTTTTTAGTCCTTCAGATATTAATAAGTCAGCATCTATCTATAATCCGGAAAAGCTTGATTGGCTCAATGCACATTATCTAAAAAATATGACAAACGCCGATCTTTCCGAGGCCTTGGAGGCCTATTACATTGTCTTGACCTCTCATGATAAAAAAGAAATTCTTTTAGACGCAGTCAAAGAGAGAGCAAAAACCTTAAAAGAGATGTCAGATCTGATCAAAGAGATCCTGTCCACCCCGAGTGAGTATGATGAAAAAGCTATGGCAAAGGGATTTAAGGGAAATGCAGTTGAAGTAATTAAAAGTTTTGCAGAAAACCTGAATGCGGCAGAAGAGTTACATCTGCCCGTTGACTATCATGATGTTATGCATAAGACGATTACAGATATGGAAGTCGGATTTGGGAAGATAGGACAGCCGCTTCGGGTAGCACTTTTGGGAAAGATGTCCGGTCCGGGACTTGATGAGGTTATGGCGATTATCGGCAAAGATGAAACATTAAATCGAATAGAGACCGTTTTGCAGAAGCACAGCGGGCTGTAGAGAGCTTTGAAGTGCTCTTTTTTTGAGCCTTGTATAATAAATACCCCTATCCTAACCGTTATCTTTTTAAATTAATATCATTTTAACATGTTAGTTGTTAATCTATAAATTATATTTATAGATTAGGTTAAGCATAATGAGCGATTTGTTTGAGTTTGCGCAAGAGAAGGAAGCGCCTGAGGTTCTTTCTACACAGACATGGAAGATATTAGTTATTGATGACGAAGAGTCTATTCATGCGATCACCGCAAATGCTTTAAAGTCGGTTGTTATAGAAGGCCGCCGCCTAGAATTGATTAATGCTTCAAGCGCGAAAGAGGCAAGGCAAAAGCTGGACGAACATGATGACGTCGCTTTGGCGCTGGTAGACGTTATTATGGAAACGCCTACTGCCGGACTTGACCTTGTAAACTACATCCGTAATGAATTAAGGAACCATCTTGTACGTTTAGTGATTCGTACGGGTCAGCCCGATGAGGTTCCTGAACGTGATATTATCGATCAGTATGATATCAATGACTATAAAGAGAAAACTGAGCTCACCGTGGATAAGTTTTATACGGTTGTACGCTCTTCCATAAGACAGTATATGCACCTGGTTGAACTTGATGCTAAATACGAAGATGTTTATAAACGGATGACAACGCATCCTCTGACAAAACTTCCCAATCGTCAAAAATTGAATGAATGCCTGGATTGCGACGGTTCAAAAAATCTTGTGTTGATTAATATCGACGGCTTTAGCCTTATTAATGAGACGCAGGGCTTTGAGGTAGGAGATGAACTTCTTATGCAGGTGGGTAAATTTTTACAAGATAGGTATGAAGATGAGATGAGAGTCTTTCACCTTGAAGGCGATACCTTTGGTATATTAAGTTCGAGTGAGTACACAGATGAAGAGAGACTGTTGGCTATTCAGAAGGAAGTCAATGAGGCTGTCTTTTTATTAGGAGGTGTTGAAAACAGGCTCACTGTCAGCCTTGGCCTTGTCATACGTGAGAAAGGAAACCTTATCCAAAAGGCCGAGTTTGCCCTAAAAGAAGCAAGAAGTCTGGGACGTAATCGCGCGAGTAAATATACAGACGATATTAAGATTATTAAGACGATAGAGTATAACTCTATATGGATACAGCGTATTCGAGATGCCTTGGAAAATAGTAGAATTCTCACATATTACCAGCCAATATTTTCTGTTGAAACAAAAGAGATCATCAAATATGAGTGTCTGGTCCGAATGTCTTACGAAGATAAGATTATCTCACCTTTTGAATTTTTAGAAGCAGCAAAAAACAGTGGTCAGCTTTACAGTATTTTTCAAGTCATGTTCGAAAATGCCTGTGCTAAAACAAAAGAATTTGAAGGGCAGTTCACGGTAAATATGACAGACCAGGACCTTCAAGAACCTGATCTGATAGAATTCATAGAAAACACAATGGACAGATATGGGGTAAACCCGAGACAGATAGGCCTTGAGGTTTTAGAAGAGAAGAGTATCATGAATAATAAGCTTATAAAAGAACGGCTGATAAGCCTGGATAAAAAAGGGTTTTCAATTATTGTGGACGATTTTGGATCAGAATGCTCTAATTTTGGTCAACTGATAAATCTTCCCATATCTGTATTAAAGATTGATGGAATATTTATTAAAGATCTTCTGGAAAATCCCAAACATAAAATCATTGCAGAAGCCATTGTAAGCTTTGCAAAAAGATTAAACATACCGACGGTAGCCGAGTTTGTCCACTCTCAAGCGGTACTGGAAGAGATCACGAAAATGGGCGTCAACTATGCCCAAGGTTTTCATTTAGGAGAACCTCTTGCTGATTTAATCAGATCCTAATATAAATAGCGCAAGAATATACCGGTACATATATCCTATTATGGATGCACCGGTAGTTATACACGACAGTGTATCAGATATGCAGTATATTAATTTACAAAGTTATAAAAAAACAGGAATACGAATTTAAACGAGGGGTATATTTATGTCTAGAAAACATTTTGAAGTATTGGTTATCGGAGCAGGGATCTCAGGTGCTGCCCTGGCTTATGAGTTGGCACGGTATACGGACATTAAAACAATCGGTGTTCTTGAAAAGTATGAGGAGGTAGCGACTTTAAACAGTGCCGGAACATCTAATTCCCAAACGATTCATGTAGGAGATATAGAAACAAATTATACACTTGAAAAGGCAGCTGTAACAAAGCGAACAGCCAAGATGGTTGAAAAGTACTGTTTGCAGTATCACTATCAAGATGAGATCATATTCTCACATCAGAAGATGGCCTTGGGCGTTGGAAACAAAGAAGTGGAATTTTTACTGCATCGCTTTGAAGAGTTTTCTAAACTTTTTCCCTATCTTGAGGTTTGGGACAAAGAAAAACTTAAAGAGTATGAACCCAGAGTCGTCCTTGATAACAATGGAAATGAACGACCGGAAAATGTTGTGGGAGTAGGAGCAAGAGGGGAGTGGACAACCGTGGATTTTGGCAAGATGGCAAAATCTTTGATAGAGAATGCACAAAAACAAGATGGAAAAACAGTAGAAACTTTTTTTAATTCCCAAGTCAAAAAAATAGAAAAAGATGCGTCAGGAACATATCTTGTCAGTACGGAAGATGAAGTGTATTCTGCAGATTTTGTTGTCGTCAATGCAGGAGCCCATAGCCTTTTCATAGCACATGAAATGGGATATGGTCTAAACCTGGGATGCCTACCGATGGCAGGAAGTTTTTACATGACGAACGAGAAGATGCTTAATGGAAAAGTCTATATGATTCAAAACCCCAAGCTTCCTTTTGCTGCCTTACATGGTGATCCTGATGTTTTGGCAGAGGGCAATACACGCTTTGGTCCTACCGCGCTTATGCTGCCGAAATTGGAACGTTATAAAAGCGGTACCTACATGGACTTTTGGAAAACACTGCGTTTTGATAAAAATATTGCGATTGCTCTATGGAAACTTCTTAAAGAGAGTGATATCAGGTCGTATATCTTCAGAAACTTTCTTTTTGAAGTCCCAGTTTTAAACAAATACCTCTTCTTGAAAGATGCGCGCAAGATTGTTCCTTCACTGGAACTTGATGAATTTAGCTATGCACAGGGGTTCGGCGGGGTACGTCCCCAAGTCATTAATAAGGATGAGCAAAAACTGATGCTTGGAGAAGCCTCTATTGATCCGGGAACGGGAATTCTTTTTAATATGACACCTTCACCGGGGGCAACCTCATGTTTGGGAAATGCCGAAAGAGATCTTAAAATAGTGGTTGAATATCTGGGCAAAAACTTCAATGAAGAGCTTTTTAAAGATGAACTGACCGAAGGTGAGTATTGTGTGCTTCCTGAGCCATTAGAGTCTCAGAAAGCACGTGTCAACCTCATTCGCGCAGAGATTGCCAGAACACAGGAAAAATTTGAAGAAGAGTACTCTCAAAACAGGTAAAAGAAGCAAGCGCACAAAGGCCCGGGTTTAAGCCAGATCTCTGATAAGATATTTTAAATAGCCGATGCCATTAACTGGTTTACGGTTACCGTAATCTCCTTAAGTCCTTTTATCTCATAGTTCGAAAACTCTTCAAGCTGTTCTTTGGTTCCGGCAAAGGCATCGTTTTCATTGGATACAAAAGAGTTAAAGGCGTCTTGCGGCGCTTCTCCAAGGCGCTGAAAACCAAGAATCTTGTGGGTGTAATGAACGACGATAAAATCGATGAACTGCAGCATTTGACGTTTTAAGATTCTGTCGCTTTCAATGTTAATAGGTATCTCATCCAGAGCTGAGAGCAGTTCAATAATCTTAAATTCACTGACTATCATATAAAAGAGGGTGGCGACATCTTCAAAACTATGCTGTGTACTCTCTTTAATGCTGATGGCAGCTACGGCAAAGCGCAGGTACTCAATATGCGAGAAAAAACTGTTAAAGCTGTCATTTCCCGGGATGACCTCAGTTTTCTTCGAGCCGTTAATCTTGTCAAGCATGACAAAGAGGGCATCTCTGTTTTTAAGTATGTGGGTGGAATCGATCTGATTCTCATTAAGGTATTTTATCATCCATTTGACTGAAAAGATTAGGGTGCGTTCCATTTCTGAAAGGAGTTTATACTGCTGGTCACTAGGCATGATGAAATCTTGTCTAAATATCTCATGGCGTATATCATTGGTACCGAAAAGCTGGTTACAGATGAGGTAGGATTTTATCTTATTAATAAACTTTTCTTTACCAATACGTTCAAAATCACTGATAAAACTGACTCCTTGATAGTTAATGACCTTATCAGCAACAGTGGTTGCAATAAGCTCACGCTTGAGTGGATGTCTTGCAATTTCATGTTCATAAATTCCTACAAATGATTTGGGAAAATATTTATACAGATATCCAAGGGCGAAGGTCTCATCTACAAGAGTGGAATCCAGTAGAAGGTTTTTAACAAAGATTTTTGCATATGAGAGCATGGAAGCCAGTACAGGCCGTACAATTGATTGTTTATCGTTGATCATGGCATTGATATTTTCATCTTTGGGTATCTGAAAATCTTTACGCTTAAAGGCGGTGATATATTTTTCCAAGATATTAAGTGCGCCGATGAAATCTTTGATGTAAATACGCGAAAGTTTTTCGTCTCTTGAGAGTGCAAGACTCTGATTGTAGTTATCCCACAGGACCATATGAACCACTTGTTCTGTAAGGCTTGCCAAGGTTGTGTTTCTCTCTTCTTCATTGAGTAGGCCCTTCTCCTCAATGGTGTTGAGCAGTATCTTGAGGTTGACTTCGTGATCTGAAATATTGACCCCAGCAGAGTTGTCTATACCATCAAGATTTATACGTCCGCCTTCGCGTGCATATTCAATACGGGCTCTTTGGGTAAGTCCGAGGTTTCCTCCTTCACATACACAATAGGCCCTTAGTTCATTGGCATCAACACGAACACTTTCGTTTTGTTTATCGCCCAGGTCCAGATCACTCTCGTCTGAGCTTTTAACATAGGTCCCGACACCTCCGTTAAAGAGCATATCGACTTTCATGCATAGCAGTTTTCGAGAGAGTTCTTCACCGCTGAGAGTTTTACGTGTGGTACCGATCATCTTTTTGATCTCTGTGCTTAGTTCGATTGATTTGTCGGATCGTAAGAACACACCTCCGCCTTTTGATATCAATCCTTTGTTATAGGCACTCCATGAACTATTCTTTGACATAAAGAGTCTTTGTCTCTCCTCATAGGCTGTTATCGCGATGGGGTCGGGATCGATAAAGATCTCTTGATGACTGATGGCTGCAAGGAGTCTGAAAGCCTTGGATTCGATCATACCGTTTCCAAAGACATCTCCATTCATAGACCCCAGCCCAACGATAGTGATGGGGTCTTTATAAAAATCAACACCTTTTTCAACAAAAAACCGTTGTGTTGAGATGATAGCACCTTTGGCCGTAATGCCAAGGTCCTTATGTCCAAACCCGTTTGACCCACCGGAGGCAAAAGCATCTTTTAACCAAAAGTTTCGACCTACGGAAATACCATTTGCCACATCACTCATATTTGCCGTTCCCTTGTCGGCAGCCACTACAAAATAGGTGTCATCTTCATCATAAGCAATAATATTTTTATCTTTGACGGTTTTGCCGTCAACGACATTATCAACCATGTCTAAAAGATTATGGATAAACTTCGTATATACAGTTTCAAAGTACTCTTTTGTAATCTGTGATTTTTCCCGTCGTATAATAAACCCGCCCTTGGCCCCATCAGGAACGATAATGGAGTTTTTTCCCTCCTGGGTGATCATCAGTGATTTGATCTCCGTTCTGTAATCTTCATGCCGCTCACTCCAACGTAGCCCGCCTCTGCTGATCCTACTCATACGAAGATGCAGACCGGAAAACTCCGGATGATAGACAAATATCTCAAACTTTGGCTGTATGCCTTTGAGGTGTTCACTAAAGAGTTCGGTATGAATCTTTATCGCTATCGTATCATGATTTAAGAAGTAGTTCGTACGAAGAAGGGATTGCAAAAGGGTATAGGTAAGTTTTAAGATCTTGTCTTCGAGAATATTGGGTACATCTTTGATCTTCTCATCTATCGCTTCGCTGACCAATTTGAGTTTAGCCTCTTTTTGGTTGATGGTCGGATCGAATTTGGTGTTGAAGTAATCAAGAAAAAGTTTGCTGATGCCGTGATGATGGTTGATCGTATCGATAATGACATTTGAATTCAGGCTTAACACGGCTTGATCAAGATACTCGATGATAGCACGCATGAGTTTTATGTGACGAAGCGAAAAATTTTCTAAGTAGACCAATGCATATAAATGGCATTTATCAAAACTTTTTCCCAGTAGAGCTTGAGAGATGATGTTTTCGATGTTGTCTTTGGCCGACTCGAATTTTTTGAAATCAAGTACCTCAAGATTGAAACGGTTGACAAAGACGGTTGTGTCGGATTTTGGAATAGAGTAGGCGATCTCATCGATTATTTTAAATCCGAAATCATGTAAAACAGGGGTCATACTTGATAGGTAAAGGGCTGAGACAGAATATATTTTAATCGAAACATTTTTGTGATTGATATATATCTTACTGACAATCTCCTCTTTAACAATACGATTAAACAGTTCGGATGAGATCTTTAAATCATCAGGCCTCAAAAGTTGTGAACAGACTGCGTTTAAATCAGAGGTATCGGGCATAATTATCTCCATTGTCATATTATAGAAGTTATATAAAAAGCTCGGCCTAAATGAACAGAGGTCAAATATAGTGAGTTTTTGGTTTTAGACTATTGTAGAGCAGTTTGTCTTAGTACGGTGTTAAATTATGAAAGGGTGTCACTCAGACGCAAAAAACGTTTGAGAGAGAGTAGGGCGTGGGGGTCGAGTCTATACTCGATCAGTTTTAAATAGGCCAGAATCTCTTTTTTGTCAATCTGCGTTTTTTTGCTGGAAGTCTCAAGGATATACTGGGGGATCTTATGTGGGGTACGTAAAAATACTTTTGAGAGGATTTGATATTTTTTAGGATGCCCGTGATGGCATAGGCGTGCAAATACGAAGGGGAGTTTCTGGCGTTGATACCAGAGTTTTGCAAGATCGACAGCTTCTGAATCCGGGGTGTCCAGATAATATTTTAATGCCTTGTCACCAATGATGACTTCTCCTTCAAGTCCCAGAACCTGAGCCAGTACATTTGAGGTGGCAGACTCCGTATCTTTTTTGTTCTTGCCGGGGAGTAGAAGTACGGATTTGACCTCTTTATGCGAAAGGATTCCAAGGTCTAAACATCGGCATCGACGTGAGGCTATGCTTGAAATAAAAGCAGCATCAACACGGCGTGATCTAAAGGCTTCATTGATTTGTGAGGGTACACCGCGTTTATAATGCAGGCTATGGCTCTGTCGAGAGCTCCGTGCATAGCGTTTCATAAAAACATGAAAGGGCAAGAGGTTGAGATACTCAATTTTTCCAAAAATCATCTTGGCATTATATCTGAAATGGATTAAGGACTATGAAAAGTATTTTATATGTGACTCGGAGCCCTCTTTTGATTTAATAAGGGCACTTTCAAGTCTTGTAAGCAACAAGTCAACGGTGTCATCTTGGATGTTTGAAGTGAGGCTGTAGTTTACCTTGATATGAAAGTTAAGGTCATTAAAACGAAATTTAATAGACCCGATGGCCTTGTTAAGCTTCTCAAAATACAAGTTGGCTCCTTTTAAGTCGGTATTATGCAGCAGGGCAATAAATTTATCGCCCTTGTATCGACCCAGTGAATCCGAACCTCTTGTATGTGTATCAAGTGTCTCAGCTACCGATTTGATGATACTATCCCCTGCTAAGTAGCCAAATGCTTCATTTATATCTTGGAGGTGGGCGATATCGATGAGGATAGCAGTGTATATATTTTTTTCTCTAGCAGTGCGTTTGATCTCATGCTCAAGTAAGGAGATGAGACTGCGTTGGGTAAGTAAGCCTGTGAGCTGATCATGGATATCATCTCTGCCTGCAGGATTGATGATAACCCAATCGATACCCAAGAGGAAAAACTGAAATTCATAAGTATCTTCTAGGTCAATCGTCTTGTAACAGACATGATACTCTTGCCCACTGATATTGAGTTTGGTCAAAAAGTTCTCATTAAGCATGGTATTTTTAGCAAGAAAGGTAGTGAACTGTGTAAGTGTAGTGATCTGACCAAAAAGTATTTCGAAGATAGGATCAGAGTGGAGAATTAGGTTCATATTTTTATCAAATACGACAGTTCTGACTTGCTCAAGATTAGACATGGTGACTACTTTTATTTATGTTAAGTATACTGTAAAAAAGTTATAAAAGATACTCTATATTTGCAGTCCTGCTTTTTTTGGCCCGTGTAAGGGCTTGATGTGCCCTTTCTAAAAGAGCATTGATATTATCATCTTCTTTTGTCATAGTGATCCCGTAGTTGAGTTCGATATCAAAATTAAAGTCATTAAAACAGAAGTTGATCTGTTTCAGTGCTTCTTCAAATTTCTGGATGTACTGCATGGTCCCGTGGGCATCCGTTTTGTGCAAAAGAATAAGGAATTTATCCCCTTTAAACCTTCCCAGGGCATCTGATCCACGTGTATTATCCTTAAGTGCCGAAGATACTTCCTTGAGCACATAGTCCCCTGCTAGATAACCAAACATTTCATTGATGTTTTTAAGATGTTTGATATCCAATATAATACACGTTGAATGTTTTTTATCGCGTGCGGCACGCTTTATCTCGTGCTTTACAAGAGAGAGGATATTCTTTTCTGTCATTAAACCTGTAAGTTGGTCGTACAGATCATAACATCCTGTCGGGTTAACCACAAACCATGAGTCAGTAAGCAAGAAGAACTGAAACTCAAAGGTCTCCTCCAAATCCTTTGTCTGGTAACACAAGTGGTACTCTTTTCCGCTCATTCTGAGCTTATGTAAAAACTTTTCATCCAACATAGAGTTTTGCGCAAGAAAGCTATTAAGAGCAGTGAGAGAATAGATGTTTTCAAAAAGCGCTTCAAATAGAGGATCCGACTGAAGGATCCGGTTGAGGTTTTTATCAAAGATAACGGTTTTTACTTCTTGTGATTTGGACACATTGGCTACTTTTTAATTGAATTATACTAAAAAAAAACGTTAATTATCGTATAAGGTTATGTTTTAACAAAATTATGACCTTCCTTGCTGCTCAAATCGTAACTTGGTATCAAAAAACTGTAATAAGTATTTAGATATAATCACGATAAATATATGTATGGAGTATTGTATGGTAACGATAGAGTTTTTAGGACCAATACAAAAAGATAAGATTACATTAGAAGCTTCAACGTTACATGACGTTGCCGCTCATTTGAATGCGGACAGTGAACTTAAAACATGGCTAGAGACATGCGCAGTTGCAGTGAATGATACGATGGTCACGGATTTAAATACTGAGCTTAAAAGTGGAGACAGAGTCTCACTTCTTCCTCCTGTGTGTGGTGGCTGATGCTAGAACTGTTTGATGGACCTGTACCTGTTGAAGAGATTCTTGTTCGTTGGTATAAGGAAGAAGAAAATAGTAACTATGGGGCTTTTATTCCTTTTATTGGAACGATACGTGATGAAGATGGGATCTGCGGACTAAGTTTTGATATATATGAGCCTATATTAAACTCCTGGTATGACAATTGGCAGTTAAAAGCAAAACAGGCGGGAGCTATATTGAAGATGGCGCACTCCCGCGGAGATGTCCCCCTTCATAAGTCTTCTTATATCGCAGCCGTATTTTCACCGAAACGACGTGTTGCTTTGGAGATGATAGAAGCCTTTGTCGAAGACTTTAAAGCGAGTGCCCCGATTTGGAAATATGATCTTAAAGAGGGCGAGCGCATCTATGCCAAGGAGCGCTCAACCGCGATCAAAGGAAGCGGACTTTTAAAGGATACCTCCATAAAAAGCTGAATAGTCTCACCTTTTTTATAGAGTAAAATAAGATTAAGAAGGAATCATATGATCTCTTATGCAGAATCTATGCAGAAACTTGCTGAGCTTGAGATACAAACATCTGCGGTGGAAAAGCTTTTTTTATCCGAGGCGCTTGGACGTATCTTGGCCGAAGACATCATTGCCAAGGAAAACTCTCCTGCCTATCCGACATCTGCTATGGATGGATATGCGATTATTGCGCGTGATCAAGACTCTGGTGAGATAGAGGTGATGGGAGACAACCCTGCCGGAGCTGAAGAGATCGCTGAGGTACGTGAAGGTGTCTGCATCAAAACATTTACGGGCTCTTTAATGCCAAAGGGAGCGGATGCTTTGACTCCCATTGAAAACGTAAGCTTTAAAGAAGGTAAGATCATCATTAATGAGAAGGTGCCCAGAGGTTTTGCTATTCGCCCTGTTGGTGAAAGTTTCAAGGAGGGGGATGTTCTTGTCAAAAAAGGGACGAAGCTCGGATATGCCGAGATAGGGGTAATGGCATCTTTAAATATCGTGATGCCAGCTGTTTTTATGAAACCCCGTGTAGCGGTACTCTCAACGGGGTCTGAGATCTTAGACCTGGGCGAGAGTGCGACACATGCCTCTCAGATCCGTTCCTCAAACAATTATACGCTGGCAGCACTTGCGCAGCAAGCGGGTGGTAGTAGTGTTCAACTGGGGATAGTTGAAGATGACGAGAGTTCTATTACAAAGGCCTTTGAAAATGCCCTGGATGCAGCAGATATTATTGTAACGACGGGTGGGGTCAGTGTAGGTGACTATGATTTTGTCAAAGATATTATTCCCCGATTGGGGGCAGAGGTCATTTATAAAGGTGTTAGAATCAAGCCGGGGCAACACCTTGTGTTGGCGAAAAAAGGCAATAAATTTATCGTCGGACTACCCGGTTTTGCTTACTCTTCTACGGTAACCTTTATACTCTATATCATTCCTATCATAAGGCGTATGCTGGCGCTTGATGTCGCTTTGCCTTACGTTGAGGCCACCTTGATGCAGGACTTTAACAAGAGAGCTAAAAAAACTGAGTTTAGCCCATGCAACCTGGTGTTTAATAATGGACATTATGAGGTCGATTTTGAAGACAAGAAGGTCGGTTCATCTGCAATACTGACCAATATGCTGGGTCCATGTGCACTTCTTGTCACGGGAGAGCAGAGCGGATCACTGAAGAGGGGTGAAAAGGTAGAGGTGATAAATCTTCTTTCGCTTTAGCAAAAACACGATAAGGGGTTTCTACAGCTCCACATACTCTACACGGTTTCTTCCATTGGCCTTTGCCTGATACAAGGCCTCATCGCTTTTTTTATAGATCTCATCAAGTGTGAGTTCACAATCACAAGTAACCGTAGCCAGGCCGATAGAGACAGTGAGAAATGGCCCCAAACCACTTTTTATATGCTCTATATGCTCCTGTTGCACATTAAAACAGGCATTTTTAGCAGAATTTACAATGTGCAAGACGGAATGCTCAGAGGTCAAAACGGCAAACTCCTCTCCGCCTAAGCGATAGACAAAGTCTGATGAACGACGAAAACTGTTTTGAAGACTCTTTGCTACGCTCTGTAAGGCTTTATCTCCAGTGTGATGTCCATAATGATCATTATACTGTTTAAAAAAATCTATATCGATCATGATAAGAGAAAAATACTTTTTGTCCCGTTTTGCCCGACTCTTTTCGCTGTTAAAACATTTCTCAAAGCTTCTTCGATTTAAAATAGAGGTGAGCGGATCGAGATTGATGTCTTCAAGCAAGGCTTTTTTCTCGGTAATAATACGCATGATCGATTCAAAGGCATAAGTGATATTATGTTCATCCTTCAGGGGTGAAATAGTGGCCTCGACCCAAAAGGTATCTCCATTTTTATCTATACTCTTCAGCTCTCCTACCCATGGCGTTCCATCTTGCAGGGTTTTCCATATCTCCTGAAATGAATCTTCAAGAGTATCGGGGTGATTAAAAAAATTAAACAAACGGCCTAGAAGTTCTTCTTTGGTATACCCGCAAAGCCGGGACAGGGCATCACTGGCGTGTATAATGGTTCCCTGCATATCAAATTGCAAAGAGATGAGATGCTCATAAAGGTTCTCTATAGAGCTTTTTAGAACCTCATTTTTTTGCATACTCTGTTTTTGTTTTTCATAGGCTTTTTGGATCTCTCTCTCTTTCTTCTGCAGACGTGTTTGTAAGATCTGCGCCAGTATAAACAAGAAGATAAGAAGGACAAGGATGGTGACGGCTATGATGAAAAAATTTGTGTCATTCTGGGCATAGATACCGTCTAGGGGTGCTTTTATGGAGATAATGGAAGAGAGCTCTCCAACCTTCCATCCGAAACCGTTTTCACTTCCATATCTGTCTATGAGGGATTGAGGTGCATCGTCGCTTGTGCCGTGGCACTGTAGACATTTGGCTTCGATTGTTTTGCCCGCGATGGCATAATAGAGGTATTTTTTATTCTCTTCAGTGATGGTCTCTTTAAATTTTGTGATATTGAGGTTTTTGAACTTTTCATACACCTTCATCTCATAAATATCGGCAAGATTTTCGGGATTGGTCGGATTTTGGGAGGCATACTTATAGACAAGAGGCGCAATGCCTAGTTTTTGGCGTTCTTCATTGGCCAACTCATTGAGCTTGATTGTGATATATGAACTTGACAAGAGTGCGGGAGAGAAATAGTCTTCATGAAGAATACCGCTCTGTTTTAGTTGATAGATCTCGGGTTTTTGTTCATTACTGACGAGTGAGGCAAGGGCTCTTTGAGATAGAAGAATATCCTCTATCTTTTTTTCTGTCTCTTCAATGATAATAGAGTGTGTTTGGTTGTAGTAAAGTCCCATTGCGGCTATGTACATGATGCACATAAATAAAAATGGGATGAAACGGCTCTTTGGCATCAAGCCTCCTCGGGAATGAATATTATTAAATATTGTTTATAATATTCGTATTGAGGTAAGAAAGGACTTAATGATATATCTTAGTTTTCAGGGCCTCTTCTTCAATGGCTTCTTTTTGATACTTGATGACAACAAGTTTTTCTGTCTCATTGATATACCATTCGGCTATCGCATCATGCTCAAGAACCTCGAGTTTTGCCATGTCGACATGTTCTGTCGGCAGGTAGAGATGCGCATGTTTGATAGGATTTGACAGTTTTATCGCTGTCCAGATCAACCAAAGAAGACCGACAGCAGCCAAACTAAGTCCCAGCGAGGTTCTGTCAGCATAATCAAGCATTAAACCGGCAAAGGTACCGCCGATAAAGGTCATAAAATAAGCAGCTGTATTGGAGATACCAAGGGCCGTACCCTTTTGGTGGACCTTTGCATATTTTGAGATGATGGATTGAACAAGCGGTTCCATCATATTAAAACCGATAAAAAAAGCAACGACTCCGACGATAAAGAGCGTAGAAGAGGTGGTTAGGCCCATTAATAAAAATGCCGTGATAAAGAGAACAATTGAGACTAAAAAGATCTGTTTTGCCTTATTGTGCTTTTCACCAAATACGGCGGCCGGTCCCATAGCGATAAGTCCAAAGATCATCGCCGGAAGGTAGACCATCCATAACTCAGATTTTTCCCAGGCAAATCCGCCGTTTTCAACACTCCCTGTCATGACCAATGGAATAAGGACAAAGGCGATAGTCATCAGGCCTTTTTGCATTCCGTTGAGAATGAACATACCTAGAAGATTATTATCTTTGAAGATATCTTTTGTTCTGATCTTGTTATGATATATATGATGGATACGTGGCGGAGTCGGTACTTTTACAAAGACTAATACAATTGCAAGTACCGCCATACCGGCTGTAATCCAAAACAGGGAGGCTACACCGAAAGAGGCACCAAGAACAGGACCAAGTCCCATTGCAAGAGCAAAACTAAGGGCGATTGAGCCGCCCATCATGGCCATAGCCTTACCGCGAGACTCCTCGGGAACAAGGTCAGAGATCATAGCCGGGATAACCGAACCGATAGCACCGGCACCCTGTAAAAAACGACCCAGCATCAATACATAGATATTATCACTCACCGCACATAAAACAGAACCCGCCAAAAAGACAAGCAGACCAAAGACGAGTGTCGGTTTTCGACCGATCTTGTCACTGATACTTCCAAAGGGAACTTGAAAAATGGCTTGAGTTAAGGCATATCCACCAACAATGATACCTACTAAAAGAGCGGTTGCACCTTCCATACCCATTGCATAAACGGATAAGATCGGCAGAACTAAAAAGAGACCTAAGAAGCGCAAGGCCAAGATTGCTGAGAGTGGCCAAATCGTTTTAAACATATAAATAACCTACCTTTGGTAAAATTAGGCTAAGTATCCGGATACATCTTACGAGCAGAACCTATAAGATGACATTAACTCTAGGTTTTCCTAGGCGGAAAGCTCAGATATAGCAAGCTATACCTTTGGTGTTAATGCTCCAAATAATTAGAAATTACGCAATTATAGTGAATTTTTTTTAAGTATAGCTCTAATATAAATCTTAATATGAAAGAAGTGTAACATGAAACTAGTTTTAGCAACGGGTAACAAGGGTAAGATACGTGAGATAACCGCTATGTACAGTGATTTTGAAGTGATACCTTATAGTGACCTGATCGAGCCTTTTGAGATTATTGAAGACAAGCCTGATTTTAAGGGAAATGCTCTTATCAAGGCCCGTGTGGTATATGAGGCTTTGGGGGATGAAGACCTTATTGTCTTTTCAGATGACAGCGGCATCAGTGTAGAGGTCTTAGATGGAGCACCGGGAGTCTTGTCTGCGCGTTATGGAGGCGCTGATGCGAGTGATAAGGATAATCTTAATAAGCTCATGAGTGCTGTAAAAGAAAAAGGTTTTGAAACCTCACCTGCTTTTTATACCGCGGCCATAGCCATTGTGGCAAAAGAGGGTGAGTTCACGACACACGGCTGGATGTATGGGGATGTATTGACAGAGCCAAAGGGAGACGCCGGTTTTGGCTATGATCCCTGTTTTATACCGAAGGGATATGATAAGACCCTGGGCGAACTGGAGGATGAGGTCAAATCAAAGCTTTCGCACAGGTCACAAGCGCTCGCACATGCAAAACCAGTGTTAGCGGTTCTGCGAAGCAGAAGGTTTCTTCAGTAAAACCAGTGTTAGCGGTTCTGCGAAGCAGAAGGTTTCTTCAGTAAAACCAGTGTTAGCGGTTTAAGGAGGTGACACATCTCTGCGCTAAGTCTTTTTGGCATGTCATCAGGTTGATAAGAGGGAGTAGTTTGCAGAGAAATCTTCCCCTGCAATAGTTTATAAGATTTTTTTACTGAACGAATAAAAGAGAGATTCAAGAGATTCTGACATACGCTCAAGCATATCAAGTGCTTTTAATGGCATCTTTAATCCTTTTTAGGCTTTATACTATATTGCCTGACAGATTTAAAGCAAATTTTATTCCAGCTTACCCCATTAGTTATGATTAGAGTTCTACACCGAAAAGAGCAAACAAGATGCCAGAAGCGATCAGATAGATTCCAAACGGCGTGAAGTTATACCTGGAGACAATGGCTAAAAAGCTTTTAACAGCTGCCCATCCCACAATAAATGAGACGATAAAGCCGACTAGGATTGAGGAGATACCGTCAAATGAGAGTGAATGGTAATCTTTCAGAAGTGTATACCCTGAAGCAGCTGTCATAGTCGGGATAGCCAGTAAAAATGAAAAACTCATAGAGGTTTCACGTTTCATACCCAGGAGCATCCCGCCAAGTATCGTACTTCCGGAGCGTGATACCCCGGGAATCAATGAAAGTGCCTGGATAAAACCGACAGAGATAGCCTGTTTGTAACTAACCTGCTCGAGCTCTACCGTCGTATGTCCTCTTTTAAAGTATAAGAACTCAATGATCAAAAAGAAAATTCCCGTTGCGATCATCCACAAGACGATACTGTTTGCAGAAAACATAGCTTCTATCTGATGATGAAATAAAAAGCCGATCGCTCCCGTTGGTATAAAAGAAGCAATAAGCTTTTTCCAGATCTCAAGGCTTTGAAAGAGCGTGTTATAATAGATGATCATAATCGAAAAAATAGGTGCAATCTGGATAATTATGTTAAAAGAACTCATAAATGCATCTTGAGGAACCCCCATTACCTGCGAGGTCAATGCGATATGTGCCGTTGAAGATACGGGTAAAAACTCTGTGACTCCTTCAACTATTCCCAAAATTGCTGCTTCATAAAGTGTCATGATTGTCCTTGATTATTTTAAAACAGAAGGATAGCAAATCAATAGTTAAATATTGGTAACAGTTGTTAAAGATGAGATTCGCTAGTATTAGGATAAATATGATGCATAGGGACAAGATTGTGCAATGGATGTGTCTCTGCACTCAACAGTGAGGTTTTATTGGAATTACAAGATAGCTTGAAAAAAGGGGTGGAGTTGGGACGCGTATGGTTACTTCTTCTTGTACTTGTTTTTGGTGGATGCAGTGTTAAACATACAAGGGTGGGACTGACGGATACACGCACACTTGTTATGAAGGTTCCCGATGCACAGATTGAATATAAAATCCTTCGGCTTGAAACGGCAATACGATCACTCTCGGCTGAGGTAGATGAAGCAGAAGCCAAGGCATTTTCTCGCGCGGCTATACTTTATCCCCGATATTTGGCGCAGCGTTATGAACTTGTCTCTCCGCCTAATCTTCACAATTTTCTGATTACTGTGGGCTTAAAAGAGCGTGGTCTGTGCTATCACTGGGCGGGTGACCTGATGGCCTACTTGAAAAAACAGAAGTTTAACAGCTTTGATCTCTATCGGGCGGTTGCGAGGCAGGGCAGGATAAATGAGCATAGTAGTATAGTTGTAACAGCGAGAGGCCGACCTTTTGCCGAAGGAATCGTACTGGATGCATGGAGAAACTCTTCAGATCTTTACTTTGAAAAGGTCACATTAGATAAGGAGTATAGATGGGAGCCAAACCGGAAGTATAGGGTTGAAAGGGGATAAAGCTTGGCTTGTACAAGGTGCACTCTTAAAAAACAGGGGGCACTGTCTGCAGCGGTTTTACTTTTTTCTTCCCAGAACAAGAAAAATAGGAAAATCAACACCTTCTTTTTCAACGACATGGGCCGTTAAAAACTGTATGTCTGTAAACCCTGCATCCTGCAGTAGAAGAGAAAAAGCGTCTCTGTCAAAGCCAAAATGAAAGATGCCTTCACTCTGCGGTGGATGAAAGCTCCCATCCTCCGCATCCAGATCGGCCAGGGCGATGTGTCCGTTCGGTTTAAGGTGTTGGGCAAAACTTTTTAACAGAAGCGCCGTCTCTCTGACATGATGAATGGCCATGGCACTGATGATAAGATCAAACTTTTTATCAAGTGGCTTGTGCAAGATATCCTGGCAGTAGGCTGTGACCTTCTCTTTTAACTCAGCCTTGGCTGTAAGTTTATCAAGCATGGCCTGTGAAACATCTACAGCCGCTATGCTTTTTACCAGGGGGGCAATATGCGATGTCAAAAGTCCCGTACCTGCACCAAAGTCCATAACCTCCATTTCAGGTTGAAGCTCTACATGCTTAATGAGTGAAGGACCGATAGTCTTACTTAATTGTTGCGGGATAGTCTGCATATCCCATTCGTCTGCTTTTGCGTTAAAGAGATCACTCATTTGAAGTTCCTTTCAGAGCTGCCCTGATTTTTGACCATTATACATAATACAGGTTTCAATTTCAACTTTTTTAGGTGTGTAATCAGGTCTTTAAAAAGTAATACAAGGTCTTTATCATCCTCTAACCATCTTTTAGATACAATTGCGCCCGTATGTTTAAAAATTAGGTCTTTTTGACCTCTGTTTTAAGTATATTGAACTAAGCAAAGGAAGTGAATGCTACTTTTTACACCAGGGCCAACCCCTGTTCCGGAGTCAATCCGTCTAGCGATGGCGGAACCGACACTTCATCATCGTACACCAGAGTTTGAAAAAATCTTTGAAGAGACAAGAAAAGAGCTGTTTAAACTGTTTAATACAGATGAGGTTGTGATGCTTGCTACAAGTGGAACAGGTGCTATGGAAGCAGCTGTTATCAACCTTTGTCATAATACACTTTTAAATGTTAATGCCGGTAAGTTTGGTGAGCGCTTTGGAAAGATCGCGCAGGCTAACGGTCTTGAGAGTGTAGAGTTGAAGTACGAATGGAACACACCAACCTCGGTTGATGATGTTCTTGAAGCACTGCAGAAGAATCCTTCCATTGACGCGGTAGCTGTTCAGATTTCTGAATCGGCAGGCGGTCTTCGTCATCCTGTCGAGGCAATCGCAGCCGCGGTTAAAAAAGTGCGTCCGGAAGTGATGATCATCGCTGACGGGATTACGGCTATAGGTGTAGAGAAGATCGATGTGACAAACATCGATGCTGTACTTGCTGGAAGTCAAAAAGCGCTAATGCTTCCTCCTGGCCTAGCTATCCTTGGTCTTAGTAATGCTGGAATTGAGAAGATAGGTGCAGGCAAGGGCTATTACCTTAATCTTGCGACTGAGATCAAAAAACAGAGACAAAATACAACAGCATGGACGGCAGCGACGACATTGACTATCGGTTTGAACGCGATACTGAAGAAGATCGATGCCGATGGGGGGCTAGATAAGCTCTATGCAGAAACGACTGCGCGTGCGGTTGCAACACGTAGTGCGCTTGAAGCGATTGGTCTTCACTCTTATCCTGAGGCTCCGGCTAAGTCTATGACGACGATTGATGATGAGAATGCTTCTGAGATCAGAAATATTTTGAAAAAAGATTATGATGTGAATGTAGCAGGCGGACAAGACCACCTGAAAGGCAAGATCTTCCGTATTAACCAGATGGGTCTTATAAAGACCTATGAGTCGGCATGGGTTGTAAATGCTGTAGAGCTTGCTCTTGCCAAACTTGGTAGACGTACTTATGACGGAACAGCCAACAGAGTATTTAATGAACTTTACTTCAAAGCATTGGAAAACTAAGCATGATGCTAGAACATGAGATCCCAACAGGGACAAAACTGTATTTTGGCAAGACTGCGAAGATCAAGCGTGAGATAGAAGCGGTTGCAAGTGATGTACTGTACAAGGCAGATTATGAAGAGTTGATCACACCTCTTTTTTCGTATCATCAACACCTGAGTATTGCTGATGAAAAAGAGCTGATCCGTGTCAATGATACGCAAAACCACCAGTTGACGCTTAGAGCTGACTCAACGATAGATGTTGTACGTCTTTTGGATAAGCGTCTGGGTCGCAATACAACACATCAAAAGTGGTTCTATATCCAGCCTATCTATATGTACCCTTCCAAAGAGATATATCAGATAGGTGCGGAGTTTATTGGGGAAAAAGATCTTTCCAAGGTACTTCAGTCTGCCATTGATATCGTGAATGCACTTGAAATCAAACCGCTTCTTCAAATCTCAAACATTCGTATTCCCGAACTTATTTCCAAGGAACTGGGAATTGATCTGGAAGATTTTAAACATATCAATATTCAGAAGCTTCTTGATAATAATGTTCCCTGGTTGAAAGAGATCATCTACCTTGAAAAGCTTGAAGATATTGATGCCGTAATCGACGTTGTTCCTGATGTGATCAAGATGGAGCTCAGACGTATGAAAGAGCTGGCACAAAACATCGAGTATGATAACTTTGTACTGGCACCGCTGTACTACGCAAAGATGCTCTATTATGATGAGCTATATTTTCGTATGATAGAAAAAAATGATGTATATGCTCGCGGGGGACGTTATGTAAATGATGAAGTAACCTCGGTAGGGTTTGCACTTTACACCGATAAAATAATAGAAAAACTAGAAGATTTAAAAGGTAACATATAATGAAAGCAGATTTAATTGTTGGTATTCAATGGGGTGATGAAGGTAAGGGTAAGATTGTTGATCTTCTAGCGCAAGAGTTTGATGCAGTCGCGCGTTATCAAGGCGGACATAATGCAGGTCATACCATCTGGGTTGACGGGGTTAAATATGCACTTCACCTTATTCCTTCGGGCATCTTGAACCCTTCTGCTTTAAACATCATCGGAAACGGTGTCGTGGTCTGTCCTGAAGCACTTATAAAAGAGATGAAACAGTTTGATAAGCTTGAAGGCCGACTTTTTGTATCTGAATCAGCGCACATGATCCTTAACTATCACATTGCGATTGATCAGGCAAAAGAGAGAATGCGTGGAGATAAGGCTATCGGTACAACCGGTCGAGGTATCGGTCCTTCATACGCAGACAAGATTTCTCGTTCAGGTCACAGAATGGGCGAACTCAAAGATATTGAAAAACTGACAGAAAAGATTATGGATCATTTTGAGCAAAATGCCGCTGTCTTCAAGGCTATGGATATTCCCCTTCCTTCCAAGGCAGAGCTGGAAGCTGAACTTATTGAGTATGCAAAAATCCTTTTACCATTTATCTGTAATACGACAAAGATGGTTTGGGATCTGATGAAAGAGGGTAAAAAAGTCCTGTTAGAGGGTGCTCAAGGTACACTGCTTGATATAGATCACGGTACGTATCCGTTTGTAACGTCATCATCTACTATCTCGGCAGGTGCATGTACAGGCCTTGGTATCTCTCCTAAAGATATCGGTAATATCACGGGTATTGTCAAAGCTTACTGTACCCGTGTGGGTAACGGTCCTTTTCCTACAGAGGACTTTGAGCAAGACGGTGACAGACTTCGTAAGCAAGGTCATGAATTTGGAACGACCACAGGCCGCCCTCGTCGTTGCGGCTGGTTTGATGCAGTCGCTTGTAAACACGCTTCACGTATCAATGGATGTGATCAGCTTTCGATCATGAAACTTGACGTGCTTGACGGTTTTGACGAAGTGAAGATGTGTGTCGCCTATGAGTATGAAGGTCAAGAGATAGATTATATGCCTTCTGACATAGAAAATGTAAAACCTATCTACAAAACATTTGCCGGTTGGGATAAGACTGAGGGTGTACGTTCTTGGGATGATCTTCCTGAGACAGCAAAGACATATTTGAAGTATTTTGAAGAGATCACAGAGACCAAGATCGGTCTGGTATCGACTTCACCTGACAGAAACGATACGATCATTCTTTAACAAACAGTAGGAGAGAGAATGCCAAAACCTTACTCCGTCTTCTACGTTCAAAGCAAATGCCTTTGAAGACCCAATACACCTCTTTGGTGAAAATCAAAAAAGACCGCCTGGATATGATGGAGAAGTCTGTTCAGTCCTGTCATCACACTATCTCTCTCATCAAAGAAAAAATAGAAGCCTCCTACAGCGAACTGCGCTCTATGAAAATACCCGATCACGGTGACTTCAGCCTTTTTAGACAGACGCAGCTTCTAAAACAGAGGGTGCAAGACGAGATCGGGTTTAACAAACATAATCTAATGGTTGCCGAAAGTGCCCTGCTCAAAGCAATGCAACAGCTCAAAACTGCTAACATTGAACATGAAAAATTCAAATACCTTGAGACCAATGAGATAGAAAAAATACTTAAAGTGCAAAAACTCAAAGAGGCCAAAGATCTCGATGAAGTTGCCCTCATGGCTTTTAACAGGAAAAATGATGCTTAGACTTTTAGTGATATCTGCTGTTTTTATGAGTGTAAACCTTCTGGCTAAAAGCGAACTGTATGACTGTACAAAGGTCTTTGAGGAGCGCAGACAAGAGCTGATTTTAGAGCTAGAACGCATTGATGAGCAAGAACAGGCCCTCAATGCACTCAAAGAGGCCACAGAAGAGCTGCTAAAGAAGAAAGAAGCGAAACTAAGCGACAAAGAGACAAGACTCAATGCCAAAGAGTCCGAACTGAAACAGCGTGAGACAGAGGTGGCCAAAAAACTGCAAAAGACAGAAGAGCTTCTCAAAGCACTCAAAGAGCAGAAGATGGACAAGGTCGCCCAGACCTATTCCAAGATGAAAGCCCAATCTGCGGCGGATGTACTAAGTCAGTTAAAACCCAAGGAGGCTTCGGCTATTTTGACGACGCTGAAACCAAAGACGATGGCAAAGATATTGGGAAAGATGGACGCTAAAAAAGCATCTGAGATGACGCAGCTAATGAGTGCAATAGAGAATGAATGAAACTTCACTCTGAGTGATATGTTTAAGGATTTAAGGGTCTACCTGCATCATAAAGTAGTCAAATGTGTTCAGAACCCTAAAGGTGTAGATTTACGAACTGAGCCTATTTTTTGTGAGAGGGAAGTAGAATGATAGAAAAAAGTGTAGATTCACGACCTGACCCCATTTAACTATCATGATAAGAAACGCTCTAATTAAATCTTTACCTTAGTTAGGATAAAATCACGGGAACAGAACCCTACATACTTCGATCGGTTTGTGAGGTTACATTATTTTTAAGGCGCTTCGATGAAGGTAAAACTGCAACACGTTCCCCATATTGCACAGAAAGTAGCGATTGAGTTAAACAAAAGTGGTATTGTTACAATGACTAAGGGTTTAGAGCCTGTTGCCGAAGAAGCCAGAAAAGTACTTGAAGCAAGCATCAAACAAGAGGCTGCACTAGAAGAAAAAGTGTACGATATCCTTGATGCCAACGAAGAAGCCATGGATGAGCAAAATGTTGACGACCGACAGCTTTTCTATATGATCAAAAAGAAGATAGCACCTGAATTTGGTGTTATACTCTCTTATGACGAACGTTTTTCAGATATTTCCCATAAGATTTTGGATGAACTTTATGAAGAAGATCTTATTCACTACGACATTGAAGAGATCCGTATTAAAAATGTGATATTTGGCGCGATTACGGGCTTTATTAGTGATAATGATACCATTGAGGATGCTGTATATGAGAAGATCAAGTCTTATAAACGTGAGATCATCCCGGGTACGGATGATTACAATATATTGTTTGAAAAGCTTTATGCTGAAGAGTTAGTAAAAAGAGGAATGGCGTAATGAAAAAGGTGTACCTTTACCTTGAAAATGGGACGTATCTGGAAGCAGATAGTTTTGGAGCGGAGAGAACCTCTGTTGGCGAGATAGTCTTTAATACCTCTTTAAGCGGATACCAAGAGATCAGCTCGGACCCCTCATATGCGGGACAGTTTGTGACCTTTACCATGCCTGAGATCGGAAATGTGGGTGTGAACCCAGACGATATGGAAAGCAAGGGTGCCTTTAGCAAAGGCGTCATTGTCCGTACGTATCAAGAACGTTATTCAAATTTCCGTGCAACAGACTCTTTTGAAAACTTCTTGAAAGAGCAGGGGGTCATGGGTATTTGCAATATCGACACGCGTTATCTGACCAAGATGCTCCGCCGCGAAGGTTCGATGATGATGATCGCTTCTACTGAAATCTCGGATAAGGATGAGTTGAAAAAAGTCCTTGAAAGCTCACCACGTATCGAAGATGTGAACTATATCGAAGAAGTCAGCACAAAAGAGGCGTATAAGCACAGAAACGGTACCTATGACGCAGTTGATTTTAAGTATAGAGAAGCGCCTGCTGTAAAAGCAAAGATCGTTGCTATCGATTTTGGTGTTAAACGAAATATCTTAAACGAACTGACGCAAGCGGGCATGGATGTTGAAGTGATTCCTAATGATTTTGACGCTGATGCTCTGCTCTCACGTGTGCGATCAAAAGAGATTGACGGGGTCTTCTTGTCAAATGGTCCGGGTGACCCTCTCGTTCTTAAAAAAGAGCAGGAGAGTATTAAAAAATTGATTGCCGCACAGGTTCCGATGTTTGGTATCTGTTTGGGACATCAGCTTCTTTCTATCTCTCACGGCTATGATACGTATAAATTGAAGTTTGGCCACCATGGCGGAAACCATCCTGTGAAAAATGAGAAAACGGGGATGGTGGAGATTACCGCACAAAATCATAATTATAATGTTCCTGATAACATCACTGAGATAGCGGAAGTGACGCATACCAATCTTTTTGACAATACGATTGAAGGACTGAATTATAAGTCCGGACATGTCTTCTCCGTTCAACACCACCCTGAAGCAAGTCCGGGACCAAAAGAGAGTGCTTATATCTTTGGTGAATTTCTTTCTTTGATGGGCAAGTAGTTAACACTTGTGTAACACTTAATGGTTATACTTACAACTCAAAGCTTCTATTCCTCCCTACTTAAGCCTTTCTCCTTGGGCTTAAACCTTTCTCTATACAGGATGTTTCATTGAATTTTTATGATCATAACTCCTTGGAACTTTTAGCAATCCTGGCCTTTGGTTTTTTTGGAAGTCTGGGCCATTGCATCGGTATGTGCGGTGGTTTTATCGTTTCATATACGACCGCAAAGATGGACTCAAATACGTCGAAGCCCTCGCAGGCTCAAGGGCATGCTTTTTATAACCTTGGACGGATAAGTTCGTATACGCTACTGGGTGCTTTGTTTGGTTTTTTTGGCTCTTTATGGGAAGCAACGCCGATACTGAGAATGGTTATGTTCGGTTTTTCAGGTCTGTTGATGATACTGATGGGACTCTCTCTTTCGGGACGGCTAAAGTTTTTGTCGTATCTTGAGTATCCTATCACCCAAAAAAAATGGTTTAAGAAGCTTTTTTTCTCTCAGTTAAACTCAAAATCCAGATTGAGCTTTTATTCACTGGGTGCTTTGAATGGTTTTTTTCCTTGTGGTCTTGTCTATACTATGCTTATTACGGCAATTGCAACGAAGTCTGCCCTGCTTGGAGCAGGGGTGATGTTACTTTTTGGAATCGCAACAATTCCGACACTTTTCTCACTTGGTTTTCTTGTCGGTTTTATTTCTCAAAACCGTTTTAGACATATCATGATCGAGATATCATCTTTGATTATAGTTATCTATGGGGGCTGGACGCTCTATAAAGCCTATGTCAACTATGATATCTATCTTCACCCGATTGAAAATTCTTCTATGAAATGTGGGACTGGAAAATGTGGATCCGGAAAATGTGGATTATAATAACTTATACGTATAAAACTTAATATATTATAAAAATAAATAATTACATATATTTAAGACATTTTTTTTAATGATTAAGCTTGATAATTCTTATAATATGATATTATGTTGGATGATTTAGGCTGTAGCAGTGTATTCGTGGGAAATAAAGACCATAAATACATAGTATTATAGTTTAAGCTTGGAATGATTTATTGTATAAATGAAGTTACGTAAGTAGATATCTTCTGCTATACTTTAAGTTGAAATAGAAAAAAGGGAGCTTTGTATGGAGAATCGTCCATTAGAATACGATTATAGTGTTGCTAAAATGTTTATATTTTCTGCACTGTTATTCGGATTTATAGGTATGTTAGTAGGTGTCATCCTCGCCTTGCAAATGGCATGGCCGGAATTTAATTATATTCTTGGCGACACAATGTCTGAGTATATTAACTTTAGTCGTATTAGACCAATTCACACCTCAGGTGTAATTTTTGGATTTACTCTTAGTGGTATTTTTGCCTCTTGGTATTATATAGGGCAGCGCGTTCTTAAAGTATCAATGGCAGAGTCTAAGTTTTTAATGTTTGTGGGGAAACTTCACTTTTGGGTTTATTTTATCGCTATTTTGGTGGCTGTTGTAAATCTGTTCTTGGGTATCTCTCAGTCAAATGAGTATTCTGAGTTGGAGTGGCCGCTTGACTTGATCGTTGTAGTGTTCTGGGTGCTTTGGGGTCTCAGCATTGCAGGTCTTGTCGGTATTCGTCGTGAAAAAGCGATGTATATCTCGATTTGGTATTACATCGGTTCATGGTTAGCGGTTGCTATGCTTTTTATTATGAATAATATAGCCATTCCTACGTATTTTATCTCGGGTGCAGGTTCTATGCTTCATAGTGTTTCTGTCTATGCGGGCACAAACGGGGCAATGGTTCAGTGGTGGTTTGGTCATAATGCGGTTGGTTTCTTGCTTACAGTTCCTCTTGTAGCCATGATCTACTACTTCTTACCAAAAGAGTCGGGACAGGCGGTTTATTCATATAAGCTTTCACTTCTGTCTTTTTGGTCATTAATATTTGTGTATGTTTGGGCAGGTGGGCACCACCTGATCTACTCTACTGTTCCTGACTGGATGCAGACAATGGGTTCAATCTTCTCGGTTATTCTTATTCTTCCATCGTGGGGTTCGGCTATTAATATGCTACTGACGATGAAGGGTGAGTGGAAACAGGTTGCTTCCAATCCGGTGATCAAGTTTATGATTCTTTCATCGACTTTTTATATGTTCGCAACACTTGAAGGTCCAATTCAAGCAATCAAGTCTGTTAATGCAATCGCTCACTTTACTGAGTGGATCGTCGGTCACGTACATGATGGTGCTCTTGGTTGGGTTGGATTTATAATCATGGCAGGTATGTATCACATGGCTCCGCGTATCTTTAAACGTGAGATCTATTCAAAAGCGTTGATGAATACACAGTTTTGGATGCAGACACTGGGTGTAACGCTTTACTTTACATCTATGTGGATCGCAGGTATTACTCAGGGTATGATGTGGCGTGCGGTAGATGAATACGGTAACCTTGCTTACTCTTTCATCGATTCCGTTGATGCACTTCATGTTTATTATATTATCCGTGCAGTTGGTGGTATTTTGTATGTTGCTGGTTTTGTGATCTTCATCTACAATATTCTTAAAACTATGTCAGCTCGTCCTGTAGAGGAACGTGAGCTTCAAAATGCTACGCCTATGGCTGCGTAAGGAAAGGGAGAAAATATGTTTCATTGGTTAGAAGAGCGCCCATTCTTTTTCTCGGTTGGTGTATTTGTTGTGATCGCGTTTGCCGGTCTGGTTATGATTGTTCCACATTTTGTTGAGCAAGCTCGTCCGGTTGTAGGTACAAAACCCTATACGACACTTGAGTTATCAGGTCGTCAGGTTTATATCAAAAATAACTGTAATGCTTGTCATTCGCAGTTGATCCGTCCGTTCAAGCATGAGACTGACCGTTACGGTTCATACTCATTAAGCGGTGAATATGCTTATGATCGTCCATTCTTATGGGGATCAAAGCGTACGGGTCCGGATCTTATGCGTGTGGGTAACTACCGTACGACGGATTGGCATGAAAATCATATGATGGATCCTGTGGCAGTTGTTCCGGGATCGATCATGCCTGCATACCCGTGGTTGTTTACAAACAAAGCAGATATTGATACTGCCTGGGCAGAGGCAGAGACTGTTCGTGTCATGTTTAATGTTCCTTATAATAAGAACATTCCGATGAGAGACGGTTCAACGGCTCAGGTAGCATTGGCATCAACGGTTGAAGCAGGTCGTGCTGAAGCATTGGCAGCTGCAAAGATGATTGCGGCTGACATGAAGAACCAAGATGTCAAAGATGCCGTCGAAGCAGGTGAAATTCCTGAGATTGTTGCATTGATCGCATATCTTAACGCGCTGAAGTAAGATAACTGTATGACTCTAGGTGAGCTTCAAGCGTATGGGTATTTTGTACTTACTGCCTTTTTAACCATTATGCTGTGGTGGTATATATTCCACCTGTATAACGCTGAAAGAAAAGGTACGAAGGATTATGAAAAGTATGGTGATCTGGCCTTGCGTGATGAGATTACAGACGAGTTAGTTGAAAAAAAAGAAGAAGAGGACTCGAAAGAAGACTCTAAACGAGATAGGGAGGCATAAATGAAAAAGTTATGGATTGTCGGTATCGCACTAATTATCGTGCTAATAGCAGGGACATATATTGTTGCTGGGCACATGATAGGTGATGATATCGTTAACTTACTGGCGTTGGCTGGTGCAGGAGCTATCGTAGTTATTTCGGTATTTGTTGTACTGAGTTATGTGAAAAAGATGCAAAGTGACACGGCTAGCGGTGAACTTGCAGATGAGACCTGGGACGGTATCGGTGAGTATAAAAATGAACTGCCATTTGGATGGGCTGTATCAATGATGGGTCTTATGATCTGGGGTATGTGGTACATGTTATCAGGATATCCGCTTGGTTCATACTCTCAACTTGGTGAGTATAATGAAGATTCTAAAAAAGCTAATGATAAGCTAGTTGAGAGCTTTGAAAAGATGACAGAGACACAAAAACTGAAGATGGGGGAAGGTATCTTTTCTGTTCAGTGTGCTCCATGCCATGGACCTTCGGGAAATGGTCAAGAGAATTATGTGTCAGGCCAGTTAACTGCTGAAAACCTTACCGTTCGTCATATGAGTAAAAACTATATTGAAAAAGTGATCCGTGAAGGTTCCAATCAACTGGGTTATGATGGTGGTATGCCGCCATTTATGCTTTCTGATGATGCTGAGATCGCTACAGTGTCCACGTACATATCCAAAGGGTTTAAAGATGAAGCCGGCTCTACAGCAGGTAGAGACATCTTTGTTACGGCATGTTCATCATGTCACGGTGCTCCTTTGGAAAAAGGTGTAAAAGGGTATAAGAGCTGGGGCGTTAAACCGGACTCGGATCCAACTGGTGTAGAAGGTTACTCAACCGCTTGTGTCGGTGAGGACTGTATTGGTCGAGGTGCTTCCGGTGTTGCACCAAGTCTAAAAGGGTATAACTCTTGTCTGGTGAACAACCTTCTTAGAAAAGGTAAGAAAAAAGGTGAAATAGGTACGATGCCTGCCTTTGGCGAGATGCTTAGCTTACCTCAAATCGAAGCTGTGTCTGCCTATGTTGCACACGGTACCGATAAAGAAATCGAAGAGTAAGGGGTAGAGATATGGAAAAAAGAAGTATTTTTGCACTGGATGGGATTACAGGTATGATTGTCGCAACGATTTTATTGCTTAGCATTCATATCACTCTTGTAGTTTTAGCTATCGGTGCTCAGGGAAATGCGTCTCAGGAGTATTATTATCTTGATGATGCGAAAAGTATTAAAATGTTTGGTTCAACGACTGAAAATCATATCAAACTTTTAAAGGATAAATAATGAATATGAATGTACTTATTACATTAACGCTCGTTATTATGGCTACTTATACAATTTATGCAGTGACATTTGGTCAACTTCTGTTTATTGGTTAAGGTTCTTTTTTGAAGATCTATAGAGGGCTTGCAGCCCTCATGCTGGTATTTGGCTTTAGCCTACCTGCGTGCGCGAACTATATTGTCATTGATGAAGTGATTGAGAACAGGGTCTTTAGTGATCAGGTCGAGACCATGGGAAATGAACTTGCATCAAAAACAGGTATTCATCTGTATATGAGCCTTATCAAAGTACTCGAGGATAATCGAAGTATCATCGATTATCAAAAAGAGTTAATGAAGTCACTGCAGCAACCTGCCGTCTTGCTCTCCTTTGTCGAACAGAACAGACAGGTGCAGATATATGCTGAGGATAAATCACTTTATGAGACCTTTGATAAAGATCAGATAATGAGTCCTTTTGCGATATGGCCATTTTTTGATGGGGCGATTATTCCTATTCTTGGCGTTAAGAGCAAGGAAGCCCATCCTAAAGACAAGTATGCAACGGCGATGTTTAACGGCTATGCTGAGATATCCGAACAGATAGCGGGTTCTAAAGATATTGTGTTGGACTCCGCCGTTGGCAATGCCAATAAATATGTCTTTAGAGTATTTATCTCGGTGCTGTTTTTAATCTCTGTGTATACAGTGATAAAACTAAGTTATGATTACAGGAAAAGAAAGAGAGAAGATAATGAATCTGTCTAAGGGTACGCAGTGGCCTATCGCTATCGTTACGGGGATAATATTGATAATCGCCGCGTGTGCTTTGACCATATATCTATCCTTTCTTCAGCCATTGCATGAAGATACAGACCTGATGCTGGATTATCACACACTTGATGCACACGCTAATGATCTTATTATCGAAGAGATAGCCTTTAACAAAAAGTATACCTTGAGCTATATAGGCCAAGGTGTTTCACTTGAAGGGAGCACGATTGCCTATAAACTCGAAGATAAAAATTCCAAGCCGGTGAATAATGCCGATATTTACCTTTCACTGGTGCGCCCCATAGTCAATGATGAAGATATCATTTTGACGTCACCTCGCATAGAAAATGGAAATTACTATTTTGATAATGTTAAGGTGCCCAAGAAGGGACGCTGGAACATCTTGGCAAAGGTCACGGTTGGAGATAACACTCGCCATATGAACCTGAAGTCAGACACGGCGGAAAAAAATGTATATGAGTATGGGTTTGATAAACCCATGCGAAACTACGGTGCAAATGGGGGTCGTAGCCTTTAAACTCCCTATATAAGGAGACTCTCTTTTGTCTCGAGTAGGCTAATTTTTCCTCTTTTCACATTCTGTTTCCTTTTCGTTTATTAATCATTACAATTTCATTAACTTTAACTATATACAATATTATTTCATTTAAATACAGTTCACAAAAAAGGATATAGTATGTATGTAGGCACAAAACGAAATCCAGAAAAAGTTATTAGTTTATGGGTATTAAGCTTTGGTCTTTATGGGATATATTGGTTGGCAAAAACTTTCTCAGAACTTCACGAAAATCGCAAACAAGGTATATCAGGTGCCTCATTTGCTACTCTGGCTGTCCTTTTTCCTCCCTTAGCCATCAGTGCATGCTGGCTTCTTCCCGATTATGTGAGTAAGCTTTATGCCGAAAATGGAAAATTGGAGCACATCAGTACCTCATGGGGCACCGTTCTTGTGTTACCGACACTTGCCATATGGGCAATTGTAGCTATGGTTTATCTTATCGTTTCAGCGGGCGGGAGCATTGATGAGTTTGGAATGTATACGATGACCGCAGTCGTTATTAATGCTCTGGCTATCAATACGTTTTTACTATACAGTTGGTTGAAAAAGATCCAAGATCAGATCAATGAGTTTGTTGATGAGGAAAATTTAGCAAACAGCAAGGCCTAAGCAAGTATCATATCTCTGAAATTCAGAGGTATGATATGACAATTCTTCCAACTTCGCGATCCATTCGTTCCGCTATCTTACAAGAGCAGTCAAATGATGGTTTTTTGCCCTCGTATATTACGATGTCTGAGTTTTTACAACGTGCTATAGTGGTAGATGGTTATATTCGAATAGACGATGACACACGGACTCTTTTACTACTTGAAGCCTCAGATTTCAAATCTTTTTCCACACTCAATATAGAGCGAAACTTTTTTACCTTTACGCAAAACTCTTCATATATATTTCGTTTTTTTGAGGAGCTTAGCGGAGAGTTGGTTGACATAGACTCTCTTTCCATGGCGGATACCTATGGTGACTATGAGGAACATATCGAGATATTGCAAGAGCTTTTTCTTCGATATGAGAAGATATGTCAGGAAAGAAAGATACTAGACCCAATATTTTTAGCCAAGAACTATACACTTAACCACGCGTATATCAAAGCCCAAGAAGAGATACTCCTTGTTGCGGAAGGATATCTGACAAACTTTGAGCTTAAAATTCTGCAAGAGTGTGCCGGGATTGTTCCCTTAAGATTACGTTTTTATGCCAATGTGTTTAATCAGAAGATGCAAGACAAACTCAGGTCGCTTGGCATTGAGATAGTAGAAAACAAAAACCAGATCATTAACCTAAGTACAAAAAAAGTAGAAGGATCCTCACCTGTCAAGTCGAAGGCGCAGATTACATGTGAAAGTTTCTCTCAAAGACTTTTACAGGTCTCATTTATCAAACAAAAGGTTCAGGAGTTTATTGAAAAGGGGATAGAAGCCGAAAAGATAGTCGTCGTTTTGCCAAATGAAAATTTTGCCGAACATCTGAAGCGATTTGATGAAAAGTGTAATTTTAACTTTGCGATGGGAGAGAGTTTAAGATCATCAGATTTCTTGCGGGCACTCGAAGGCGTTACGCAGTATTTAGATAACAAGACGGTACAAAACAGAAGTCGACTAAACCGAATAGGAGTAACTTTACTCGAAGGTCTACAGGGGAAATACAAGTCAAGAGTGTCCACGCTGGATTTTCAGGCACTTATGGAACCTTTTATGAAGGTAGAAACAAACAAGGCTGTTCTTAAGATCATAAAAGAAGAGCTGTTTTACTTTGAAAAACTTCTGCCTATCTTGGAAGACAGCTCTGTTAAATCAGCGCTTCATCTTTTTTTGAACAGACTTAAGAGTAGGAGTACGGATGATGTACGCGGTGGAAAGATAACGGTCATGGGAGTGTTGGAAACGCGCTCCGTCTCTTATGAGGGAGTTATCGTGGTTGATTTTAATGAGGGAACGGTTCCGCGAAAGAGTGAAAAAGATCTCTTTTTAAACTCATCAACACGTGTAAAAGCAGGATTACCGGGAGCATCCGATAGAGAATCTTTACAAAAACTCTATTATAACAATCTCTTTTTACGGGCTTCGCAGGTTGCCATATCTTATGTCTCATCGGTTGATTCGGTACCATCGAGGTTTTTGACGCAGCTGGGCATACAGGCGCAGATGTCGTATGATGAGTCTCAGTGGGCAGGTGTCTTGTTTACAAAGCATGAGAGGCAAGCAGTACCTGAACAGAAGGTAGAACAGGCCTATGACTTTAGGGAGCATAACTTATCAGCAACGGGTCTAAAAACCTTTTTGTCGTGTAAACGACGCTTTTATTACAGATATGTAGAGGGACTGAGTGAACATGACATAGAACAAGACCTGCCACAAGAACATGAGATAGGAACAGCCCTGCATAACGCCCTGCAAGAGGTATATGAAAGACAAAACAGGTTTACAAACAAAGAAGAGTTGAAAAAAGCCATAGCGAAGGCACTTAAAGACAACTCGGCAGATACCGTCTTGGACAGGTATCTGCAAAAGATGTGGATCAAACGTCTGGATCTGTTTATGGACAATGAGATAGAACGTTTTAAAGAAGCGAAGGTCATGGCTTGTGAAAAATCCTTGTCCAAAGAGGTCTGCGGTATCCGTCTGCATGGAAATATTGATCGTATCGACAGGACGCTTGAGGGCTTGGAGGTCTTAGATTACAAGTCAGGTTCGTATCCGACCTATACAGCGCGAACCGTAGAGAAGGCAAAAGATTTTCAGTTGGAGTTTTATTATCTCCTTGCGCACAATGAGGGTGAGGTGAAGTCTTGTGGCTATTACGACTTGAAAAGTGGAAAGATCATTACAGAAGAGTTGCTCGAAAATAAGCTCGAACTTCTGTATGGGCATCTTCAAGAGCTGAAAGAGACAAAAGTTTTTGACTTTGAAAAGACAGAAGATTTTAAAGAGTGTAACTATTGTCCCTACACTGAACTCTGCGGGAGAAGCTAGATGATAGACAAAATGGTATGGCTTGAGGACATGCTTACGCAAGGATATTATAGTGTTTATTGATCTACATGCCTATGAGGCTTCGGCAGGTTCGGGCAAGACTTTCTCTTTGGTCGTGCGTTATCTGAGTCTTCTTTTTTCCGGCGAAAAGGCGGATAATATCTTGGCGCTGACGTTTACGAACAAGGCGGCTAACGAGATGCAAGAGCGTATTGTCAATACCCTGATTGACTTGGAAAACAAGGGTGAACTTGCTGAGGTCGCCAAAGTTCTGGACTGTTCGCCACAGGATCTGCTGGATCAACGTCCAAAGGTCTTAAAAGCCCTTCTTAACGCAGATACTAAAGTGATGACACTGGATAAGTTTTTTGCCAAGATCCTGCGAAAGTTTTCTTTGCATGCAGGGCTGATGCCGAACTTCTCTACCTTTGAATCTCAACATGAACTCAAGGTCATGGCACGCTTTTTGACACTGGTCAATACCCAGGGAAAAGATGATACCCTCATCACGCTCTCTCTTTTGGCATCAAAACGCCTGGCCGATATATTTTCTCTTCTTAATCAGCTCTATGCCAAAAAAAACGAGATGCAAAATATCTCGTTTAACGAGACAGAAGAGTTTGTTGTTCATGAACAGATGGTGATGCAGCGTTTTAAAGAACTTCAATCTCTGATCTTTAAAACTGAGATAGGGCAACGCGGGCGCGCTGCTATGAAGGCGGAAAATATTGAGGAGTTGATGTCAAAGACATGGATAGAAAAAGAGACACTGGAGTATTGGGATTTTAAAAAGTATTTTCAACCCAGAATGGACGAGCTTCTATATGAGATAAAAGAGGGACTGTATCATTATATGAAGGTCAAGGAATATCACCTCTTATATGAACTTTTCTCACTTTTGGATATCTATATCGAAGCGAAGATGATGGTTGCAAAAGAAGACGAGGAGCTCTCTTTTGATGATATCACCTATCTTGTCTTCTATCTGTTGAAGAATGAGAGTAATAAGGGGCGTATTAACAGCGACTTTCTCTATTTTAGACTGGATGCCAGCATCAACCATATGCTACTTGATGAGTTTCAAGATACTTCGACCATACAGTTTGAGATTCTAAGACCGTTAATTGAAGAGATGACCTCAGGACAAGGCTCAAAAGAGAGATCTTCTCTATTTCTGGTCGGAGATGTAAAGCAGTCGATCTACCGGTTCAGAGGAGGAAAAAAAGAGCTCTTTTATGCAGTGACAGACCATTTTGATGTGAAGGTGGACCAACTCCGTACAAACTATAGAAGTGAAAAAGAGGTGGTCGACTTTGTGAATGGGGTTTTTATCGACAAGATCAAAGGCTATGTCCCTCAGCTCGTTAAAGAAGAGGCAAGGAAGGGATATGTTGAAGTCATCTGTAATGATGAGGTTCTTGACACCATGGTATCGACCGTTAAAGCAATGATAGACCGGGGGGCTGATCTTAATGAGATCGCAATTCTTACGGCTACAAATTCCGACGGGAGCAAGGTTGAAGAACTTTTAAAGCATGAAGATATCGATGTCGTCACCGAAACAACATCCAAACTTATCAATCAAAAAAATATAAAAGCCCTCATCGAGTACCTCAAATACTCCTACTTTAATCAAAAGATCTATGCACGAAACTTCTTTGCACTTATAGGGCAGACACCGGGCAAACTCTACCCCTGCGATGTAAATGCTCCCGACCTGAGCGCGCAGCTTAAAAAAATCATTGAAAAGTACAGGCTATATGACGGAGATATGAATATTTTCAGTTTTTTAGAAAAACTTTCACACTATAAGGATATCGAAGCTTTTTTGTTTGAATATAAACGTCTTGATGCAAGTGCTGCTCAAAAAGAGTTAAACGGGGTGAGGGTTTTAACGGTACATAAATCAAAAGGACTGGAATATGAGCATGTCATTGTCTTGGACAGACTGGGTCGTGGTTCAATTGACAAGAGTCCTATTATATACGAATATGAGGGAATTCATCTTGAAAATATCTATCTTCGCATGCATAAACGTGCAAGTTTGGATGAGGCATATGCCAGGGCCTTGCAAAAGGAGAAGCAGCTTTCTAAAGAGGATGAGCTTAATGCCCTCTATGTCGCTTTTACCCGGGCAAAAGAGAGCCTGTTTGTCATCCAGAAGTCAAAAGACTCCAAATTTGAAGATCTCTGCTTAAGTGAACTTGCTCACGGAAGTTTTGAGCTGACACCAAAACCGAAGGCATTGCAAGAACAGATGCCTGAAATTCACTTCAAAGACTTTTATTACGGGACACAAGCGGATCTTTTATCGCAGGCGAAGAGTGAGGAAGAAGACCATAAGGCCATAGAATTTGGACTGGCCTTGCATTACACCCTGGAGATGATGTCATCTTTTGATAGCTTAAGTCTTGTCTCTGCACTCTCTATATCAAAAAATAGATTTGGAGCGACACTGAGTGCGCCGGAGTTTCTCTCTATTGAAAAACGTATCTTGGCTCTGATTGAACATCTGGAATTTCAAGCGTTGGCAAAGGGGAAGATATATAAGGAAAAAGCTATCTCATACGAGAAAGAGTTACGTTATATCGATCTGTTGGTAGAAAAAGAGGATGAGTGGATTGTTATTGATTACAAGTCGGCCATCAGTTATACCCAATCTCACCTCAAGCAGGTAAATTTTTATAAAAAAGCGATTAGAGAGATCACCGGGCAGAAGGTAAGAGGGTATATCGCATATCTTCTTGAAGATGAATTGAAGCTGGTTGAGGTCTAAGTGCTATTATCCGCATGGGCAGACTAAAAAGGTGCTTTTTTCAGTTTACTGCCTTGTTATAAACTCTTGTGTATACTGAGTGAGACTTTTTAGTGTTTAAGGATTTACTATGATGTTTAAGTTGATTGTTTTAGGACTTCTTTTTCTTCCATCCGCTCTTTTGGGTGTAACACCTTTTTCTCTGGAAGGTATTAAAAAGCTTGATGTGGTAGTAGAAAATAGTTCCAAATTGATTGAAGACAAGACCGTGAAACAACTCGAAGGGATGATGCATAAAGCTTTGAATACCTTGGGGGTTCAAAGTCGGACATTTTCCTCCTCAATTCTTATTCTTTTGATTTCCACGCCAAAATACGGGGATGTTCTGCTTGTTAAAGCAGAATTGATGGTAGTTGAACAGGTCAGACGAAGGGGAAGCGAAGAAGAGTCTTTGGGCTTTACCTACAGGATGGAGGATATGTTTGAACCCGAAGTGTTACAAGAAGATATGATCGAGTCCTTGGAGTTTTTACTCGGCGAGTTTTCTGATCAGTATAAAGAAGATAACGGAGGATATGAATGAGAAAGCTTATTTTGATTATGCTCATATCTTTATCATTGCATGCAGATGATATCAGTGTATTTGCACAGAAGATGGGGTATGAGACCTCGTATGAAGAAGCCGTACACAAAGCAAAGAACGAAAAGAAAAACATTATGTTCTTACTGGTAACACACTACTGCCCATGGTGTATCAAGTTTGAGAAAAAGACACTCTCTTCTGCTCGGATAGATAAGATGATACATGAAAAATATGTTCCACTTATTTTAAATCGTCAAAAAGGAAAGTTTCCCAAAAAGTTTGATTCTAAACGTATCCCGACAGTTTTTTTCATTGATCCCAAAAATGAGAGTCTCTTGTATCAAAGTGTTGGGTATAAAAATAGAAAAGATTTTGCACAAGAGTTGCAAAAGGCAGAAAAGTAAACTAAACAGGGGAAAGTCAAAACCGGTTTTTCCCTTAAGTGTGTTTTAGTGGATAGTATAACCTATACCGCGAATGGTTTTGATGTAGGAGTGCTCTTTATTGGTATCGATCTTCTCTTTAAGACGCTTGATGGCAACATTGACCGTGCGTTCTTCCGTTGTCTTTCCCTTGCCCCAGACATGTTCAAGTAAAAAGTCCCGTTTCAAGACTGAACTTTGGTTCTGTATAAAGGTGTGCAGCAGGTCAAATTCCAGCTTAGTCAGTTCGATTGGCTCGCCCTTAATAGTTGCAACACGCAGGTTCAGGTCCAATACGATATCTTTGAAGGTCGCGACCTTTTTTTGCATGTCTTTCTTGGTACGGCGCAAAAGGGCTTCGATACGCAATAAAAGTTCTTTAAGCTCAAAAGGCTTGGTAACATAATCGTCACCACCGCGCAAGAAACCCTCTTCTATATGCACATTCGAATTTTTAGCCGAAAGAAAGATAACAGGTACATCCATACCCTTCTCACGCAGGAGTGAAATATATTCGCTGCCTTCAATGTCGGGAAGATTCCTGTCCATGAGTATAAGGTCGATAGACTCCTCCTCAAGGACTTTTTTGACATACTTCGTGCTTACGAAACCCAAGGTCTCATAGCCCTCTTTTTGTAGCCTATGCTCAAGTAGTTCGAGTAGATCATTATCGTCTTCAACGATTAATATTAGTGCTTTCATGCTCAATATAATATAGAAGAAATGTTTCAAGAAGGTTACATTCAGTGACAAAGCATGTAATCAACATGTAGCTTCATAATTTTGTTGTTTGAACGATAATGATCATAGAGCCTTAAGGTTTACAGGATTTTACTATCTACTTCGGGATAAAAATTATTTTAGCCCAGGTAACGTGTCATGAAGCATACACTCTAGGTGTCGATGATAAGGGGCGAATAGACTGTCGCAGAGATAAAATGTCTCACAAATGTAATAAATGTGTATCGTTAGAGTAATCTTTTTCTTTTAAACTGTCAGGAATATTTCATATAGAAGGAGATTCAAATGATGAATCAAAAAATTGTTCTAAGCGCATTAGTTGCCGGTATGTTATCACTCACAGGTTGTGGCGGAGGGGGTAGTGAAGAGACACCACCTACATATCAACCACCGGTAGTACCACCACCAGCACCGGTTGACGCAACCTTATATGGCGGTGCAGGCGCAGCTGATGTGTCTGAACGTCATCAGGCTAATGATGCTTTGGTTACGAACATTCCTGCTTATGACGAGGCAAATGTTGAGAATCTTTTTGGTGATGTTATTGCTGACAAAATCTTGACAAAAGATAAGCAGTGGAAGCTTTCTGGTCTTGTAACAGTTAGAAACGGTGCTACATTGACGATTGAGCCGGGAACGGTTGTTTTCGGTGATACGGTAGGCGATGATTATCTTGTAATTGCTAAGGGTGCTAAGATTATCGCAGACGGTACTGCTTCTGAGCCGATCATCTTTACTTCTGAAATTGCTTTAAAAGATCCAACCAAGGCTGACGTTGGTCAGTGGGGCGGATTGACAGTTCTTGGAGCTGCACCGACTAACCATGCCAACCCTTTCTACGAAGTTGATGAGACAAACCCTAACTTCGCATTTGGTAATGCGGCTATCAATACTGGTAATGCTGCTGACAACTCCGGAATCCTGCGTAATGTGTTTGTTCTTAACTCAGGTGTGACTATGAGTACGGATCAGGAAGTAAACGGCCTTTCTCTTGCAGGTGTAGGTTCAGGAACGGTTGTTGAAAACATCACGATCATGAACTCTTCAGATGACTGTATTGAGATTTGGGGTGGTACAGTCAATGTGACAAACGCAACAATGATCAACTGTCAAGATGACAGCTTTGACCTTGACTACGGTTATATCGGAAACGCGACAAACATCAAAGTAATCCAGACAGATGCTTCATCACATGCCGGTATGGAGATCTCTTCAGGCGGTAACAACCCAATGACATCACCAACTATCACTAACTTTGTAGTGACTAAGGTTGCGGGTTCAGATGAAGGCGGTATCTATATTAAAGATGAAACGACTGCACCGACATTCATTAATGGTGAAGTATTGACTCAGGGAACGGACGCAGGTCTTCATACGAGAAAAGACACATCAACTGCTGACGGGATTGCTCAAATCACTGCTATCTCTTTTACAGATGTTCTTTTTAACTCTCCTGTTCAAGTAGATGGAGCTGATGCAGCTGACGTGGCAGACTTTGAATCTAAAATCGGATACTCAGTATATGATGCGACTAAAGTAGTAGAAACTTTGGTAGGTGATATCACAGTAGATACTACACTTGATAAAACGAAACGGTATTTAGTAGATGGTCTTGTCACTGTTAAAAACAATGCAACCTTAACTATTCCTGCAGGTACAGTCGTTTACGGTAACACAACGGGAGATGACTATATCGTTGTTGCTAAGGGTTCAAAAATCGTTGCCAACGGTACAGATGCTGAGCCGATCTATTTCACTTCTGAAGCATCTTTATTAGATCCTACTGCCGGTGATGTTGGACAATGGGGTGGTTTAACGATTCTTGGTGATGCACCAACAAATCACACTAATCCGTTTTATGAAGTGGATGAGACAAACCCTGATTTCGCTTTCGGTGGTACAAATGCTGCGGATAACTCAGGTTCACTTACAAACGTTCATATCCTAAACTCAGGTGTGACTATGAGTACGGATCAAGAGGTTAACGGTCTTTCTCTTGCAGGTGTTGGTTCAGGAACTACTGTTAACAATATTTACGTCGGTAACTCGTCTGATGACGGTGTTGAGATCTGGGGTGGTACGGTTAATGTTAGCAATGTGACTATGGTTAACTGTCAAGATGACAGCTTTGACCTTGACTACGGTTATATCGGTACAGCGACAAACATCTTTGTTCAGCAAACGGTTGCTTCATCACATGCCGGTATGGAGATCTCTTCTGGCGGTACAGCTCCGATGACATCACCAACAATCAAAAACTTTGTTGTGAACAAATTCGCAGGAACGGACGAAGGTGGTCTTTATATCAAAGACGACACGACTGCACCAACGTTTGTTAACGGTCTTGTTACAACAGTGGGAGCTGATGCGAACATTCATACGAAGAAAGTGTTTACTGCTGCTCAAAAGAGCACTATCGCATTCAGAGATGTGCTGCTTCTTAAGCCATAATCTCCTCTTCAATCAGAGAAAGCACCTGCTTTCTCTCGCATAAGAGATAAAGATACCTCCTAAACGCTCTTAAAACCAACAACTTCTTCGAGACATTTTGATAACAAAATAAACCTTAATGTATTTTTTATTGTAACTATGTAACCAAAATGTAATAATAGAGTAATGTTAAAGTAATCCAACTCCCCTAAAATTCCAAGATATAAAACCAAAAGGGAATCGCATGTCTAAAAGAATGCTAAGTATAGCGGTTGTTGCTCTTCTAGGGTCAACCTCATTATATGCTTCATCACAAAATATGGCTGAGTCACTCATGAAACTTCGCGCAGACGTAGAGCAGCTGGATGCTTCTATTAACGACGAAAAAGACACCTATAAGGCGGGAATGAAGTCATTACTTCGCCAAAAAAACGATCTTGAATCTGTAATAGCAAGAGAAGATCTCAAGATCAAGCAGATTGAACGTGAGCTTGATAAGGTTAGAAAAGAGATCAAAGAGGCCGGTAAAAATACGGAAGGCTTAAAACCACTTCTTTTAGATGCTTTGAGTTTAATGCAAACAAACATCAAGGGAGCTATTCCTTTTAAGACACAAGAGAGACTGGATGATATTGAAAAAATAAAATCTCAGCTTGACAGTGGCCTTGTAACACCCCAAAAAGCCCTCGCTATGACTTGGAATGCCTATGGCGATGCGATTCGTATGAGTAAAGAAAACGGTATCTTCAAACAGACGATTACTATTGATGGGCAAGACCGTTTGGCTGAGGTAGCACGTATTGGAACAGTCGGTATGTATTTCAAACTCCCTGACAACACCGTAGGAAGCGCGGTAAAAGATAGTACAGGCTGGTATTACAAAGCAGCTATTGCCAAAAAAGAGCAAGATCAGATCCTGGCACTTTTTGATTCATTTAAAAAACAGATTCGTTCGGGGTACTTTACACTTCCAAATGCGATTGTTATGACGGAGGTTAAGTAATGAAAAAGATTTTACTTGTTTTATTGACATTGAGTTTCACACTTTTCGCAGCGACGGAAACAGAGTTGGAGCGTGCTTATGCCAAGGAATTTGCTTATCTGAAAGCACAAAAACAGATGTTACAAAAGCGTCTTGAAGATGTTAAGTCTACACAAGATAAAAAACTAAGAAGTGCTAAACGTGAGTTGAGCGTCTTACAAAACGTGGTCTTGAAGAAAAATGCATTAAGTGAAAAACTTGAAGAAGAGTTGTTCCGCGTTCGTCAAAATGCACAGGTAGTGACAGATGACACTTCACTGATTGAAACAGTGATGATGCAGTCGACTACGGCACTTAAACCTTATGGTGTTGACGTCAAGGTAGATGCCGAGAATTATCAGGCCTCATTAAAGACAGTTTTCGCAGAAGCAGATGCGCTTATAACAACATTGAGTAAGATCAGAAGCGAAAGCGGCAAGTTTTATGTTGAGGATGGAAGCGAAAAAAGTGGACGAATCATCAAAGTCGGAAATATCGCTGCTTACGGTATATCAACAGATGTGTCCGGTGCTTTAGTGCCGGCAGGCGGGGGTAAGCTTAAGGTTTGGAAAGCAGAAGGTTCGGCACAGAGTGCCAATGCTTTAAGCAATGGGGTTTTACTTGAAGAGATCAACATCTTTTTATATGAAAATGTGAACAAAGAGATCGAAGCAGCAGCGGTTAAGACTATTATGAGCACGATCAACTCTGGTGGAATTATCGGTTGGATCATCGTTGTTTTAGGCGCCATTGCCTTACTGCTTGTACTACTTAGAGTTGTCTTTTTGATGTCAGCATCCAAGACTACGGGGGATCTTGCAAAATCTGCTCTTGAGAGACTCCTTTCTGATGGTAAAGAGGGTGCTTTAGAATATATGAAAACACAAAAAGGCTCAACGGCTCGTGTGATCAAAGCAACGATACGTAATCTTGATCGTGACCGTGAGCACATCGAGGATATCGTAGCTGAATCGATCTTGCATGAGAGTGGTAGACTGGACCGTTTTGGTTCAATGATCCTCGTAGTAGCAGCGGTTGCTCCGCTCCTGGGTCTTTTGGGAACGGTAACGGGTATGATCGCGACATTTGACATCATCACCGAGTTTGGAACAGGTGATCCAAAGCTGCTTTCAGGCGGTATCTCCATCGCACTAGTAACGACTGAACTTGGTCTTATCGTAGCGATTCCGGTTCTTTTGCTTGGTAACTTACTAAGCGGTTGGGCTGAACGTATTAAAGACTCTATGGAACATTCAGCATTACACCTTATCAATGAGTATAACAAGCAGTCATAGATGGAGTTCTTAATCCAGGGGTTTGAACAGTTCAATGCCTATATGAACAGCGGTGGATATGTAATGTGGCCACTTGCTGTGTGCGTACTTGTCTTATGGTACGCATTAGGTTACCGTTTTTACACACTTAATCGCGGTTCACAAGCGAGTGTTAGAAATCTTGTCAGAAAGTTCCAAGAAGGTATCCGCAGCGAACCTAAGGGGATGATCGATGGTGCAATTGTTGAGGGTATAGCCATTGTAAATGCAAAGGGTCCGGGTACTTTAACGCGTGCATATATCACAGATGCATACAACAAATATACGGTTGAGATAAAAAAATACTCTACTTTGATTAAGACAATTGTTGCAGCAGCTCCCCTGATCGGTCTTTTAGGAACGGTTGTGGGAATGATCGAGACCTTTGATTCCTTAGCAGATGCGGCACTGTTTTCGCAAAGTGGTGGTATTGCCGGGGGTATTTCTCAGGCACTTTTTACAACACAATTAGGTTTAGTTGTTGCCGTTCCGGGTCTTATCATCGGGAATATCTTACAACGCAGAGCAGACAAAATGATCATGGATCTAGAGCAGATCAAAGACATTATATGTATAAAAGAAGAGGGAGAATAGATGCGTTTTCGTCAACGTAAGTCTCAAGAAATAGGCGTCGATATGTCGCCACTGATCGATATGGTTTTTATCTTATTGATCTTTTTTATGGTAAGTTCAACTTTTGTAAAAGATATGAAACTTGATCTAAATCGTCCGGGTGCATCGTCTGCATCTAAGGCGTCGTCTAAGGTTATCCGCGTGTATATCGATAATGCGGGCGATACGTACGTAGATGCACAACCGGTTAAGACATGGGCAATTCAGGGCAAGCTGCGTGATATGCTGCGTGCATCTACTGAACGTTCTGTTCTTGTCGTGACAGATGACGGTATTGAGGTCAACAAGTTGATCGAAGTCGTTGATCAGTGCCGTATGGCAGGTGCAAAAGATGTGGCCGTTGCTACTGAGAAAGAGGTAGGATAAGGTGAGAGCTGTATCGAAACACCTCAAAGCCATCTTATGGATGGTTTTTGGCCTCTTTTTTGTTTTTGGTCTTGTTATCTATATGAATGCCAAGGGTGGGGTACCTGAGGCTAAGGTAAAAAAACAGAGCATGGAGTTTGCAGCTAAAAAAGTTGTAAAACCAAAGCCAAAACCAAAGCCAAAACCAAAAAAGAAGCCTAAAGCTTCGAAGCCAAAACGTACCGCGCCATCACCTACGATTGACTCATCTCTAAGTGGGATAGATACGGGCCTGGATGCTTTTATGGCAGAAGATATGAACATGGATGATGCCCTCCTTGGAGAGGTCGGAAAAAACATGGTAATGAGTGAAGACTCTGTTGATGTGGCTCCTGTTCCAAGTGAGCGCAGTGCAATGGAATATCCTAAAAAAGCTCGTCATGCCGGAATATCAGGCTATGTCTTGATGAACCTTCTTATAAACAAAGACGGCGGCGTGGAAAGAGTAAAAGTACTTGAGTCACAACCGGCAAATGTATTTGATGATGTAGCAGTTACAGGTGTGAAATCCTGGCGTTTTAAACCGGCCCAATATAGAGGCGAAGCGGTTAAGGTCTGGGCGAAACAAAAAGTTCGCTTTGACCTACAGTAGGAGAAGATAGTGAAGAGACTTATAATTTTACTTTTGATCATTTCTCTCAATGCTGTTGCAGTTGAGAAAAAAAGTTCAGACGAGATCGATCATATTGCACTAGCAGCACTACTGCTTAAAGACGGTTTTGTAAATCGTGCGGATGATGAGCTTAAGCAGGTCGATACAGAAGATGAAAAACTGGACTTTGGCCGTTTTTATACTCTTAAAGGTCTTGTGTCAACGAAACTGGGCTTATATGCACAGGCGAACAGCTCTTTTCTTAAGGCCTTAGAGTATGAAGACGTTGATCGAGCCCTATATCTGTACATAGCACAAAACAGTTTTAAGCTAAAAAAGTATGAAGATGCTCTGGATGCTATCTCCAAGGCAGGTTCTGTAGCCAATGAAAGGGCCTCTGTATTTGCACTCAAAGCAGAGTGTCACTGGCAGCTTAAAGATGCTAACAAAGCCCTGGATACTTTAAAGACGGGGATCATAAAGTTCCCGTCTGAGTGGAATTTTTACAAACAGCGTTTTAATTATCTTGTATCTATGAAACTGTATCAGTCTGCCCTGACAGATGCAGAGGCCTACCTTGTTAACGCCAAACCGACGGAAAAGACAGTACTGTCTTTTATCTCGGCGCTAAGAAAAAGCGGAGACACGGATAAGGCGATTGAGTTGGCAGAACAAACTAACATCCGTTTTGTCCAAAGTGCCGAGATCACAGTGATGCTGGCACACCTCTATCTGGATAAAGAGATGATACAAGCGGCTGCAGATTTGTTTGATCAGGCATCTATAGAAGATGACAAATATACCAAAGAAGCAGCAGAGATGATGCGCCGTGCTCATGAGTTTATCACGGCACTGTATAAAAATTCTCAAATGCTTGAAGCCAAAGAGAAGTTGAAACAGCGCGTTGCGATCTTTATTGAGTTTGGTTCGTATGAGCGTATTATCGCAAGCAAGAGAGCCCTGGAGCGTAGTGAGCTGATCGAAGATGAGAATATCCGTTATGCCTTGGCGTATTCATATTATATGGTCGGTCAGTATGAGCAGTGTGAAGCAGAGCTTAAACAGCTAACACGTCCGGACCTGTTTTCAAAAGCAACGGAGTTAAGAAAAAACATGGAAAAATGTCAAAATAATCATTGGGAGTGTGAGTTATGAGAAGTTTACTACTCTTAATGACCTTAATGTCCTCGTTATGGGCCATCGATACGGGAAGTCTGTCTTTTTTTCTGATGAAAGAGGGAACACCGTTATCAGAACAGAAAGTTGTCATCTTTAAAAAAGTGGATGTGGCATTGATAGATATGCCGAGTCCTTACAAGCACCATGCTGAGTTCGTTACGGATGAAGATGGGTACATTGACACAGTTTTACCGGTAGGTACCTATCAGTTACAGCTAATCGCAAAAGATAAGGGGATGCCTCAGGCCTTCGTCAAAAAGCCCTTTGTAATTGAAAAGAATAAAGAGTCGCAGATCATTGTCTCATTAGAAAAAGATGACAGTGTTGCTTTTGAAGACAGTGAAGCTCCAAAGCCGCATGAGATTGTCGTTGCGGATGAGAACCTGAGTGCAAAAGAGAAGGGTCAAGTGCAGATCAGTCTCGTCTCTTCTGAAGATAAGTCATTGATTAAAGATGCCCGTATTTTTGTTCAGGGACACAGTGTTGATGTTAAGTCAGATAAAGACGGTAAGGTCAGCTTGTCTTTACTCGAAGGAGAACATACGATCTCTATTATCCATGCCAATTTCAGTGCACAAACGATGAAGATCGTAGTATTAGCTAATGAGACCGTCACGAAGTCCTATGAACTTACGCCGGCTTCTATGGAACTTGAAGAGTTTGTCGTGCTTGCACCTCAAGTGGAGGGATCGGTCGCATCTGTTGTTGCTGAAGAGAGAAACAGCGAGAGTATTGCCAATATTGTCGGTGCGGAGCAGATGTCAAGGCAGGGTGACTCTAATGCGGCAAGTGCCCTTAAGAGGGTAGCCGGTATAACACTTATCGGTGGAAAAAACATATATGTTCGTGGTCTTGGAGACAGATACTCGGCTACAGAACTTAATGGGATGTCACTGCCCTCTCCGAACCCGATTAAAAGAACGATTCCTTTGGATATGTTTCCATCAAGTATTATCGGGAGTCTGGAAGTTCAAAAGAGTGCTTCTGCCGACATTACATCATCTTTTGGTGGTGGGTATGTGAACGTTCGTACCAAAAAGTCAACGGATGAAGATTATGTCAAGCTAAAAGTCGGAATGAATGCCCATGGCTCATTTGGAGAGAATGCCGTTACCCATAAGGGTACCGACACTGACTGGACAGGTTATGATGATTCGTATCGTCCCTTTCCCGAGGCTTTTGCAACGGGGTCACAACCCGTTGTCGGTCAGCCTCAGCCGGGACTTACTCAGACAAATCAAGAGTTGCAGAGCATGCTTCAGGGCAGAAGTGTAAACAGGTTGGTTGAGACGGTTCCTTTGGGCGCCGAGTTTGGTATGGAAGTGGGAACAAGTTTTGTCTTTTCAGATGAGCATGAACTTAACCTGCTAGCGACGTATGATTATAAGTCGAATGCAAATTTAAGAGAATATACCTCAAGTGACTATATCATTTCAAGTTCGGGAGAGATTCAGGATAAAGATAACACGGCCGTTAATGACCTGTATAAGACTACGGTTCGACACGGTGGTATCTTAAACGCAACGTATAACTTTAGAAACTTTGATATGGGCTATACACTACTTTATGTGCTCAATACGCTTGATCAAACGCGTAGTATTACCGGTACATTCGGTGAAAATAATTCGGATGAGAAGCAGACCTATTTTGAATGGCAAGAACGTGAGTTAATGGTGAATCAACTTAACGGTGGTTTTGATTATGACCTCGCGGTAAAAAACCGTTTTAATTTCGGTGCGGAGTATGCTGTTGCGAGTGAGTATGTTCCAAATGATGTTCAGTATAACTATATACGTAATTCCCAAACTGAACCTTATCAGTTTAAACGACGTGAGAGTCAGCTTGTTTATGACAACAGAGAGACAGATGATGACTTGTTAAGTTTTTATGTCAATAACCGAAGCTTTATTCCTCTTTTAAGTGAGGAGGACTATCTTGAAGTAGGTGCACTTACAGAGACGAAAGAACGTGAGTATAGACGTGTTCAACTCTTGGTAAAGAGTAATATCAGTAATAATGAACCGGTAACCCTGGGTACTATGAATGATATCATCAATTACGGGGATGGCAGTGAGCTTGATTTTAGACTGACTTCTCAGGCAAAAGACCAATATGACGCAGATTTCACACGTGATGCCCTGTATCTGAAGGGATTTGTAAAACCGACGGAAGATTTAGATATTACACTTGGTCTTAGACGTGTTGATATTGAACAAAATGTTGATCAGTTCGTCGTTGAAAGCAGTATTGTAGCAACAGAAAAAAATACACTTGCGTTTAAGAAGACTTTGCCAAGTATAGCGGCCAAGTATGCATTAAATGAGAAGAATCAGGTACGATTGGCCTACTCTGAGACATATGTATATCCGGATTTTAGAGAGTTTGTCAATTCTGAGTTTATTCACCCTGTGTTTTTGGCAAAAGTTTCGGGTAATCCGAATCTTGTGGAAACAGATATTAAAAACATTGATGCACGGTATGAGTACTATTTTAATCCGACGGATCTTTTTAGTTTTGCTCTATTTTATAAGGATATGCAAAAACCGATTGAAGATACACGAACAGATACAACAGGAACGATCCCCCGTTTCTCTTTCCACAATGCTGAATCAGCAGAGTTGATGGGTGCGGAGCTGAGTTGGTACAAGCACTTGGGATTTATGTCCTCTTATTTGGAACATCTGATTTTTTCAGGTAACTTTACGCATATTCAGTCAGATGTTCAGCTAACTGCTGCACAAAAGGAACAGTTGGTGACGCATGAGAGAGATTTACAAGGTCTCTCTCCAAATGTTATCAACCTTGCTTTGAGTTATGAAGATGTGGGTAATCGTATCGTTACACTGTCGTTTAATAAAATGGATAAGCGATTGATGCGTGTTGCAATTAAGAATGGTGATGTTATATTAGGTCTGGACGATTATGAGATTCCACCTAATTTACTTGATCTTACGTGGATTGAAAAATTCAGAGTGGATGCTTTAAGCACGACAATGGCGTTAACCTTTAAAGCAAAGAACTTACTGGATGCTGAAACTGAATGGCAGCAAGGCGGCAAAACAACCCTGCTGTATAAAACAGGTCCTTCATATTCTTTAAGTCTTAGTTCAAAATTTTAATACAGGGGCGGGTTCTTAATGTTTAATAACTCGCTGATCAGCTTCTTTATAGTCTGTGTACTTTGTATCACAACATCCCAAGCAGAGGTCCTGACGGATGAAAAAACGTATCTCATGTGGCAGGATGTTCCCGAAAACAAAGGAACACTGCATACGTGGAACGAGGCAAAAGAGTATTGCGAAGAGTTGGATGATGCTGGTTTTGAGGACTGGTGGCTTCCAAGCGAACAAGAACTTGCCAGTATTGTCGATACTTCACGACGTGAAGGCAGGATGATACAAAAAGGCTTTATCTATTTCAAGCCGCGTTACTACTGGACGTCAACGACTTATGCCTGGAATGCCCCGCATGCCTGGGCTATCTCCTTTAAGAATGGATATTCCATTTCTATAGAAAAAGATAAACAGCTGCATGCCCGCTGCGTAAGATGCAGTGACTTCAAACTCTGTTTAGAGTACTTCTACGACAGGTAAATTTTTAAACTCTTTATATCTACAACTGCATACATTGAGAATTCCTATACTCTTTTGCATCTTTATATCTCCCTTCCTGATTCAATGCCAGGCGTATTAGAGTATTGATATCACACACCCAAGGTTTTTAAATATTATAAAATTTAAGTTTGTATTGAATAGAATAATAAATATCAAGGAGATGTTATGACATTTGACATTTTACTTCTGGCGGGTTCGTTATGCGGACTTATCATGGTTTTAGGGGGAATAATTCTTTTATATAAGGGTGCGATATCACTCTCAAAGGTGTCGGGTGAGGATGCCTTTAGCATTGAATATAAAAAAGAGTTGAGAATCTCAACGCAGTATCCGGCGCTTGGTATATTTATCATTGGGCTTTTGTTTGTGTTCTTCTCAGTGGTGATGGGAAAACCCGATACAAACAAGTTGGTTGTCAAAGGAAAAACCGTTAATGTTAACGAACCCGTAAATATTTTACTTAAAACAAACACATGGAGTTCCGGTTTATCACACTCCGGCAAGGTTTTGGAGACCTTTTATCCTAATATAGATACGGTTCAAATTATTGTTTCCGCACCGGGATATGACAGTCATATACAGACCTTTCAGATCTCATCGGGCGGAGGCCTGGCTGACCTTGGGGAAATAAACCTGCATCAAAAGATTGTACGCTCTGATATACAGCCGTCCTCTATTGCTCCGCTTCCGCCAGGTACTGACATTCCTTCAACTACGTTTGGAGGAGCCCAATAATGAAAAGACTATACATTCTACTCTTTCTGTTTTGCTGTATTTTTCATGTTGCCTTGCTTGAAGCGAATCAGGCCGTAGTACAGGGTCAGTTAATCTCTAGAAATACAAATTATCCCGCACCGGGCTTAAAGGTGTCTTTGATTCATCCCCAACTTGGAAGAAGTGCTCCTGCTATCAGTGACGGAAACGGTGTATTCACTTTTTACGGTATACCTTTAATGCAAACACCATATTTTCTTGAGGTCTATTGGGGAAATCAACTGATCTATAGAGGTCCAATCTGGGTAAACAGCTACCGTGTTAGTCTACCTCCTCTATATATCTAGTATGAATAGCAAAGACTCTGATAATTATTTGTGACATAGGAGAAGAAGCAGGGGAATAGGGTTATGTCTGTGGGTGACAACTAAAACGTTTTATTGAAGTTTTAGTTGCCAAAATGAGCTTTTGATTAAAAAGGCTAGAGGCTAAACTCGGTTACCCAGAGGTCATGCAAGTTACAAAAACTTAGGGCAAAAAGCTCTTTATGACTTTCCTTAAGCTCAAAGGTGGAGATGGCTTTTTTATCGCTTGGAAAGAAGACGTTTTCACCCAGAACTTCACCTGTGCTTGTTAGCAAAGAGTGTTTTACAATGTAATGTGTTTCGGACATGCCATGTTTTGTTTCCATAGTTACCTTATTACCCTTAATAGAAATAACGGGTGCATGACTTCCCGCCTTACCTTCCCATCTGCCCTCATTCTCTTTTGAATAAGCAAAGATATTGGCCCTTGTGTTTTCTGATGCTGAGGCAGGAATGACACCTGCCGCAATGACACCCGCCGAGGCGACCAATGATGTTTTCATAAAATCTCTACGATTCTTCATGTTAATCCTTTTGTTTTGTTGGAAGTACGCTTACTTGAAATATATATTATAGCGGGTAAATATCAATATAAGTGTATAAAAAAATAAGTACAAACTGCAGTTTATTTTTAATAAACGTCATCTGTTTGTATTGTAATTTAACTGTTGCCGTTTTGTGTTTTGTTTGACACATTGTTGTACTCTTGTCGTAATGATAGCGCCTTACAATTGTTCCATCTATTTTTATAAAGGGAATAATATGAAAGCTACACTCGTCGCAACTACATTATGTAGCCTGCTCAGCACAACCTTGTTTTCAGCTTCACTGCCGGTGGAACAGACCAGTTCGTCTTGGTATACAGATGCCCAGACTTCACTTGAAGCAAAGATTAATCAGATCAAAAAGAGTTCAAAGGCAAAAAATGTCATTTTATTTGTCGGCGATGGTATGGGTGTTTCTACGGTAACGGCTTCTCGTATTCTAGATGGACAGAACAAGGGGAGCAACGGGGAAGAAAACGCTTTGAGTTTTGGAGATTTTCCATACAGCGGTCTGGTCAAGACATACAATACAAACTCTCAGACCCCAGATTCAGCCGGAACGATGACGGCGATGGCCTCAGGGGTGAAGACCAAGATCGGTGTTCTCGGTCTTTCAGAAGAGACGGCTCGTGCCAACTGCCTCAGTTCCAAAGGAACAGAGGTGATCTCTATGATGGAGCTTGCGGAAAAAGAGGGGAAGTCCACGGGTATTATCTCTACAGCAAGACTGACACATGCTACGCCTGCAGCGACGTATGCACACAGTCCCGAACGTAACTGGGAAAACAATTCAAAACTTACGCAAGAGGCTATTGATAACAAGTGTGAAGACATCGCGTCTCAGTTTCTCTCCTTTTCATACGGAGACGGGATTGATGTTGCCATGGGTGGTGGACGCAGAGAGTTCATACCAACAACGACAACTGATGTAGAGGGTAAAAACGGGAAGCGTACAGATGGCAGAGATTTGCGTGAAGAGTGGAAAAGTGCCAATCCGACGGGTGCTTATGTTGAGACGTTGGCCGAATTTAATGCCGTTGATATAGCCGATTCGTCAAAGCTTTTTGGACTGTTTAACTACTCACACATGCAGTATGAAGCGGACAGAGGAAATGATGTAGCAGGGGAGCCTTCATTGACGGCAATGACGCAAAAAGCGATTGAAGTTTTGAAGAAAAATGATGAGGGCTTTGTCTTGATGGTTGAATCCGGCCGTATCGATCATGCCCACCATGCAGGAAATGCCTATAATGCCTTGAGCGACACGATTGAGTTGTCTAAGGCGGTTGCTATGGCAGATGCGATGACGTCTGATGAAGATACCCTGATCATTGTCACAGCTGACCACTCCCATGTGTTTACCATTGCCGGATATCCAAAACGCGGTAACCCTATACTGGGCAAGGTACAAGGAATTGACGGCAGCGGTGCAGGTAAGACAAGCGATGCTCTGGCTGCGGACAGTCTTCCATATACGACTCTGGGATACACCAACGGCCGTGGATTTATGGATCTGGGAAGCGAAACGGATGCAGACGCGGGATATGGCGAAGCAGTTCATCTTTCAGGACGTGTTGACCTGAGCCTGGTAGATACAAATACTGCAGGGTTTCACCAAGAGGCAACGGTTCCGTTAAATTCGGAAACACACGCAGGTGAAGATATCGGTGTTTATGCCAAAGGACCGGGTGCACATTACGCCCAGGGAGTTATGGAACAAAATGTAGTGTTTCATATGATCAATACTGCCGCTGATCTCGGCGCGAAATAAGGGGAGGAGATATTATGACAACTTTTTCAAAATCATTGCTATTGAGTATGGCTGCACTTACATTGTTGACAGGATGTGGAGGTACCGATGATACGAAAGCCAAAGGGCCGGATAAAGAAGAACCTAAATCGACTAATGCCTGGTTTAAAGCCGGTGTTGAACGTATCGCCAATGCAGATCTTCAGACCTATATCACACAGCGTGGCAGAGCTAAGAATATTATTCTTTTTGTCGGTGACGGTATGGGTATTTCCACAGTAACCGCGTCTCGTATTTTGGAGGGTCAAAACAGAGGCGAAAGCGGTGAAGAAAACATGCTTAGCTTTGATAACTTTCCTGTAGCAGGTTTGTCTAAGACCTATAACACCAATGCGCAGACACCGGATTCTGCCGGTACGATGACAGCGATGATGGCGGGCGTAAAAACAAAGGCGGGGGTCATCTCAATCTCTGAAGTGAGTGAGCGTGCCAACTGTTTAAGCTCAAAAGGGCATGAGGTCATGACGGCAATAGAACTGGCTGAAGCCAAGGGTATGTCTACAGGTGTTGTCTCTACAGCAAGAATCACGCATGCAACACCGGCGGCTACTTACGCTCACGTTCCTGAGAGAAACTGGGAGAATGACTCAAAGCTTCCTCAAGAAGCCATTGATAACGGTTGTACAGATATCGCTGCGCAGCTTCTTTCTTTTAACTATGGAGATGGTATTGATGTTGTTATGGGTGGGGGACGCAGAGAGTTCATTCCAACAACGACAACCGATGTAGAGGGTAAAAACGGAAAACGTACAGACGGACGTGACCTTCGTAACGAATGGAAAAGTGCCAATCCTACCGGTGCTTATGTAGAGACACAGTCTGAGTTTGATGCGGTAAATACGGCAAGTTCCTCAAAGCTTTTCGGGCTTTTCAATTACTCTCATATGCAGTATGAAAAAGATAGAGCCAATGATGTAGCCGGTGAGCCTTCACTCTCTGAGATGACGGGAAAAGCGATCGATATATTAAAGAAGAATGATAAAGGATTTATGCTGATGGTTGAGTCGGGACGCATAGACCACGCTCACCACGCTGGAAATGCTTATAATGCATTGAGTGATACCATTGAGTTGGCCAAGGCGGTTGCCTTAGCAGATGAGATGACGGCTGATGAAGATACGCTTATCATTGTTACAGCGGATCACTCTCACGTCTTTACTATTGCGGGATATCCTAAACGCGGTAATCCTATTCTTGGAAAGGTTCAGGGAACAGATGGCAGCGGAGAGCCTAAGACGACAGATGACCTTGGTGCGGACAACCTTCCGTATACCACGCTTGGCTATGCAAACGGCCGTGGATTTATGGATCTTGGCAGTGAAACGAATGCGGACGCAGGGTATGATGTGGCTATCAATGCCGGACGTGCAGACCTTACTGCCGTGGATACGGGTTCTGCAGGCTTTCACCAAGAAGCAACGGTTCCTTTAGGATCTGAAACGCATGCGGGTGAAGATGTAGGTATTTATGCCAAGGGACCGGGTTCACACCTTTTATCGGGTGTTAATGAGCAGAACATGATCTTTCATGTCATGGAACGTATGGGAAATCTTACCAACAAATAATCTCCGGGCTTCGGCCCGTATCAAAGGACGAGCGTGACTAAATTATCTATCTCTTTTTTATTACTGAGTGTATCACTTTTTGCTACAACAAACCCTTATCCGTTTAGCTGTCAAGAGGCAATCAACACAGACTTTGTGGCGAAGTACGAGATGCAGACGCCCAAGACGACAACATCAGTGAATTATTATAGGCAGGCGTCTAAGATCGCTTATGAGTACCCAGAACAGGGCATGACGGAAGTATGGATTAAAATGCCTCACAATCAAACAAGTCTGATTAGAGGTTTTGATCATTATAAAAAAAGTATAGAGTATGAACCGATTGACTTGAAAATGGAAAACAAGAATAGCTCGTGGACGCAACAGGAAAACTTTCTTTCGCCTGCTCAGTTCGGTTTTAAAGAGGGGTCGAAAAGCAGTATCAACGGATGTGTGATCTCGCATTTTGAAAGAAAAGAAAATGGCAAGAGTATCTTGATCGACTGGTATGAACCAAAAAAACTCTTGCTCTCATTTGAGATGAAAAACAGAGAAAAAACCTCCTATAAATATACCTTAAGCAGCTTTGAAAAGATCACTCCAGAGGTAAATCATCTGCAAAATGTACTCAATTATGATGCAACTGACTTTGCTGATATCGGCGATAATGAGTCAGATCCATTTTTTAGAAAAATGATTAATTTAGGGTTTATTTCCCATCATGAGGCAAATATTATTGATGAAAATGGAAATCGTATAGAGACTCAGGAGCATCATAAACATTAGGGGGAATGCATTTTCCCGAAGAGCTTTATCTATAATTCAAACTTATGTGAATAAAATAGTGTTTTATTTGATCAAATTTGAGGAATATATATGCTTAAGTTCTATCTACCATCCGTTCTCTTTATTGCACTCCTTGGTGGGTGCGTGTACTCACTCCCTTCTCCCATTAAAGTCGCGACCAGCGATGTCAAAGTAAACTATCTGGATGATGTTAAACCCATCTTGGACAGGCGTTGTGTAAGTTGTCATTCGTGTTACAACTCTCCCTGTCAGGCAAAATTTTCTTCATTTGACGGACTTGATAGAGGTGGAAGCAAGGAGAAGGTCTACCAGGCAAGACGGCTCTTTTCCCAAAAACCCACACGCCTCTTTGTGGATGCCAAAACGACATCACAGTGGCGTGAGAAGAAATTCTTCTCTTTGACACAAGATCTGGGTGTAGCCCAAGAGAGTGAGGCTTTAGATGGTATCCATTATGTTAACTCCATTATGGGGCATATGATCCATGATAAAAAACTTCATCCCGAGATAATTGGAGAGTATGCTCCCGAGACAGACAAGCTTATCTGTGCACAAAACCTTGAAGAACTCGGAAAATACCAAAAGAAACATCCAAACCATGGCATGCCATATGGCTTTCCGGCTCTGGAAGATAAAGAGTATGATACTATCATGCAGTGGTTGGCTCAGGGTGCCAAGGGCCCTTCGTCTTCTGAACAGGAAAAACTCCAAACACCCTCTTCAATAGCGCAAAAAGAGATAGATACGTGGGAGAGTTTTTTAAATACAAAAGACCCTAAACATCAATTAACGGCGCGTTACCTGTATGAGCACTATTTTTTGGCACATATAAATTTTAGGGCCGCTCCCAATGAGTTTTACAGACTGATACGCTCTTCTACCCCGACAGGCCAGAAACCGGACACCTTAACAACACTTCGTCCCTACGATAAGCCTGAGGTCGATACATTTTATTATCGTTTTGAAAAGATCTATTCGACTATTGTGCATAAGACGCATATGGTGGTTGTTTTTGATGCGCAGGAGTTGCAGCGTATCAAAGAACTCTTTATTCAGACTCCGTGGCTGGAAGAACCGCATCTTATGGGGTATGATGCGACCATGAGTGCCAACCCTTTTTTGATCTACGCGCAGATACCTCCCTCTTCACGTTATGGCTTCATGCTTGATCATAATGAATATATTACACGGACCTTTATACGCGGGCCGATATGTAAGGGGCAGATCGCGTTGAGTGTTATTCGTGACCATTTTTGGATCTTGTTTCAAGATCCGAAATATGATATCGGGGTCACCGAACCGGAGTTTTTAAAACAGCAGGCACCGAACCTTCGACTTCCAGTGGAAAAGGGGAGTTACGCCAGAATATATAAGACCTTCAGCGATGAGTATAAAAAAGGGTATAAGGCCTATTATGATGCCAAGATACAGAGGCTAGCCAAACGTTCACCGCAAGGTCTGCCTATTGAGAGTGTGTGGAAAGGAAGGCGTTCCAGTGATGCGCCTGTTTTAAGTGCGTATCGGCATTTTGACAGTGCTTCTTTGTACAAGGGAACGCACGGAGAACTACCGGGGACGATATGGATGCTGGATTATGCGCAGTTTGAACGTATCTATTACACCCTGGTTGCGGGGTTTGATGTCTTTGGAAATGTCTCTCATCAGTTAAACGTACGCCGCTATATGGACTTCTTGCGTTTGGAGGCAGAGTTGAACTTTATCACTTACCTGCCTAAAGAAAAACGTGCGGATATCTTCTCTTCGTGGTATCTTGGAGATGGGATTTCCGATGATATTCAAGATGAAGCGGGCTATACGGCAGATATTGGAAACGATATAGAGTTTAAGACAGATAAACCCAAACAGGAGTTTATGGAGCGCTTAGTGGATACCCATTTTTTAAAAGGGGCTGATATCCATTTTGACGGGGTGAACTATTTTAGGATGGGTGAAGAGGTTCCCCCTATGCCAGATACGTATGCAACAGAGGCTGACCTGATTCAGGGGCTTCGTTCTTTGACTGCACCGGGGACAGGTTTTATAAGACATATGGTTGACGGCGGAGTGAACCTGGCGTATGTACGTGTGCATTGGAAAAACGGCAAGGAGACGATAACAAGCCTTGTCGTTAACCGATGGCATGACAATGTTAATGCCTTATTAGGCGAGAAGAAGCGTTTGGACCCAAGTAAGGATACCCTTGATATTTTAGCCGGAAGTATTGGCTCCTACCCTAACGCCTTTTTTGACGTGCAAGAAGAGGAGTTACCTGATTTCTTTGATATGATCAAAAATTTTGAAAAGAGTGAGATCTATTACAACAAGGCCAAAAAGTATGCGATAAGCCGCTCCGACAAAGAGTTTTGGAAGCAATTTGACTGGTTTCAAAACAGGTTTTATGAAGATGATCCTTTAAATGCCGGCCTGTATGATTTAAACCGGTATTATAAAATGTCATGGTAGTATAACCGGGGCCTCAATGACAATTTAAAGCTTAGGAAAAAAGGTGCATAGAATCTATCTTTTAAAAAAATATTTCTTTATCAGCGCAGCATTTTGTATGGTGTTAATTACAGGAGGGTGTTCATACGCTCCGCCAGAACCTATTGAGGTAGAAGCGTCAACGCAGAAGATCGAGTATCTAGCAGACGTGAAGCCTATTCTGGATAGACGCTGTGTGACTTGCCACTCCTGTTATAACTCACCGTGTCAGGCAAAGTTCAGCTCATTTGACGGAATCGATAGAGGGGGAAGTAAAGAAAAGGTCTATCTTGCAGAACGACTCTTCTCTCAGAAGCCTACACGTCTGTTTATTGATGCAAAAGATACAGAGTCTTGGCGTAAAAAGAAGTTCTTTTCTTTAACAGAAAATACCTCAGAAGAGGGCTTTAATAATTCGATTATGGGGCATATGCTTTATGATAAAAAGCATAATCCCAAGGTTATCGGAGAATATGCACCGGAGTCGGATGAGCTTACCTGTGCACAGACACTCGAAGAAGTGAGTTCGTTTCAAGACAAGCACCCTAATCACGGCATGCCTTATGGTTTTCCTGCCTTGGACGACAAAGAGTACAGTATTGTCATGCAGTGGCTTGCTCAAGGAGCCAAGGGACCGGATCAAACAGAGCAGAAAGCCTTAGAAACACCCTCTTCTTTAGCTCAGCTCGAAATAGACAAGTGGGAAACATTTTTAAATAGAGATGATGCCAAGTACAAGATGACAGCACGGTATCTATATGAACACTATATTTTAGCCCACCTGAATTTTGAAACAGCCCCTAAGGAGTTTTATACTTTAGTGCGTTCATCCACACCACCGGGTAAAAAAATAGAGGTGATTACAACACTTCGAGCCTATGATGATCCCAAAGTAGAGAAGTTTTATTACCGTTTTGAAAAGGTATATTCGACCATAGTACATAAGACACATATCGTGCTGAAACTGGGGAATGAGGAGTTAAAACGTGTTAATGAACTTTTTATTGATACGCCATGGGAAGAAGAACCCCATCTAATCGGTTATACGGATAATAAACTTAACGCAAACCCTTTCTTGGTCTTCGCACAGATACCGCCGGCTTCACGTTATCAGTTTATGCTCGATGAGAGTGAATATTTTGTACGTACCTTTATCCGTTCGCCTTCTTGCCGGGGACAGATTGCACTCAATGTCATTAATGATCATTTTTGGGTGATGTTTCAAGATCCACGGTATGATATCGGCGTAACTGAGAAAGGTTTTCTAGTTGAACAGGCACAAAACCTTAGAATGCCGATCGAAACAGGAAGCGACAAGAGACTCTATAAGGTATTTAGTGACGACTATCGTACGCTGTATGAACGTTATTATGATGCAAAAATGGAAAAAATGGTGCAGAAGGCACCAAAAGGATGGCCAATCGATGGAATATGGAAAGGAAGACGCGCCGCTGATACACCCGTATTGACCGTATACCGACATTTTGACAGCGGATCTGTGCATAAAGGTACTATAGGTGAGTTACCGCGAACGATGTGGGTTATTGATTATGCTCAGTTTGAACGCATCTATTATACTTTAGTCGTAGGGTTTGATGTCTTTGGAAATGTTTCACATCAGACGAACATTCGTCGTTACATGGACTTCCTTCGTCTTGACGGAGAGCTGAACTTTGTATTTTATATGCCTCAAAACAGGCGTAAAGATATTTTTGCATCGTGGTACATCGGTGATAGCATTGCTGATGATATTCAAAAGGGCAAGGGCTACTCGAGCAAGGTGGTTAACAGCATAGCATTCAAGACAGACAGACCCAAGCAAGAGTTAATAGAGACCTTGGTCGATACGCATTTTATAAAAGAGACAAATATTAATTTTGATAAGATAAACTACTTTCGTATTGGTGAAGAGGCCCCAACACTTCCGGCACACTACAAGACGCAGGCGGATTATGAACAGGGGCTGCGTGCAGTAACGGCGCCGGGGTCGGGTTTTATCCGGCATGTTGTTGATAATGGCGTTAATGTTGCTTTTACCCGAGTGAAAATGAGAGCGGAGAAAGACCTTCTTGTCACTCTTGTCGTGAACCGATGGCATGACAATGTAAACTCTCTTTTTGGCGAAGAAAAACGACTCAATCCGAGCAGAGACACCTTGGATGTTGTACACGGGATGGTTGGTTCTTATCCCAATGTATTTTTTGTTGTAGATGAGGATGAACTTCCGGATTTTTTTGATATGTTAATGAATTTTACAGACAGTGAAGCATATATCAAAAAGGCTCAAAAATATGCTGTTAGTCGCTCCGATAAAGACTTTTGGGACTATTTCGACTGGTTTCAAAACAGGTTGTATGAAGACGATCCTTTGAATGCAGGGCTGTACGATCTTAATCGTTATTACAGAAAACCGTGGGACAATAAATAAAAGGAGAGAAGATGGAGTTAAAGTATGTGGGGGCTATGCCTATGGTCTCAAGCAAGGGTGTGGGTTTTGATCAGAGTAAACCGGACAAGTATACTTTTTTAAATGCTACGGTTGAACTCTTGGAAGCCTTGAGTTTTGGTCCGACAGAAACTACGAAACATCTTCATACTGTAAGGGGAAAAGAATACAGTGCCAAGGAGTTACTTGAGCTTCTAAAAAAATACTGCACAGATCTTGACGCCGTTTTTGCAAGTCGTGAAGCTAAAACGGATGCGCTAAAAGCAGATCTGATAGAGCGGGTAGAAGAAAACAAAAACTTGAATGATGATGAGCGCAGGGCCTGGCTCAATAATATCGAATTGATGAGCGACTATTATTATCAGTATGTGAGCAACGAAAGTGCGTATGGATGCGCATTGGAAGCTCTGGGGCAATATATCCATGAGGGGCGTATACAAGAGGTTACATTTCCCATGTTTAGAAACTATGGGCTGGTTTTGCATGATCTGCTGTATGTGCTTGAGCATAGGAAGTCTCCAATTGACGGAGTATTAAACATTGAAGAGGGAAAAGAGGGACTTTTGGGTAAACTTACGCTAAAGCACCGCTAAGTCTCAATGCATAAACTTCTTTCCAAACGATATGGAACCAAAACCTTATAAACATCTTAATTTAAGTAAAATAAAAGCTTATGTCTGTATAATTTCGCCACTAAACAGGAGAGTATAAATACTCTTCTCTTAAAAAATGACAAAGGACATTAGATGAAATTTACTAAAATTGCATCTCCTGAACAGATTGAAAAGAAGTGGATTCTTGTTGATGCTGAAGGAAAAACATTTGGTCGTCTTATCACAGAAGTAGCGACTAGCCTTCGTGGTAAAGACAAACCATACTTTACGCCAAACATTGACTGTGGTGATTACGTTGTTATCATTAACGCTTCTAAGGCAAAGTTCAACGGTGCCGGTAAACTTGCAAACAAAGAGTACTTCTCTCACTCAGGTTATTTTGGTTCGACTAAGAGTGTTAAGATGACAGAGCTTTTGGAGAACAATCCGGAAAAACTGTTCAAGTTAGCAACTCGCGGTATGCTTCCAAAAACAAAATTGGGTGCAGCAATGCTTAAAAAACTTAAAGTGTATAAGGGTGCTGAGCATCCTCATTCTGCACAACTAGCTAAGTAAGGATAGATTATTATGGCAAAAACTTACGCAACAGGTAGACGTAAAGCGTCTATCGCAAAAGTATGGTTAACTCCAGGTACTGGAAAAATCACTATCAATGGTCTATCTATTGATGCATGGCTAGGTGGTCTTGAAGCGAAAAAACTTCGTGTAATGCAACCACTTAACTTAACAAAACAAGCAGAGTCTGTAGACATTGTTGCTCAAACACTTGGCGGCGGTTTCGCTGGTCAAGCAGATGCACTTCGTCACGGTATTTCTCGTGCTCTAGTTAAATTTGATGAGAGCTTCCGTGCTACTCTTAAACCTGAAGGTATGATGACACGTGATTCACGTGTTGTTGAACGTAAGAAACCAGGTAAGCGTAAAGCACGTCGTTCACGTCAGTTCTCTAAGCGTTAAGCTTCATTTAGAGAAACGATTGGTCCGTATCTTAATTGGACTAATCGTCTCTTTAGCAAAATGTTAATCAGAAACTTTTCTGTTAATTCACAGGTCTGCTTTTGGAGACTATCTTCGACTTCTTTATTCATAATCTCTTTTCCGTACTTAAGATATTTTTCTGTTCTATTAACATTATCTTCAATTATATTGATTTATTAAGTTTTTTTAAAAAAGTTATAATACCTTTATATAATTTGCATTAATTAATTTTATTCAAGGAATAATTATGAAACGTTTTTTATTTGTACTTTTAACCTTAATCGTCTCTGTGCATGGAGCTGAGAATATAGAAACATGGTTTAAAGAAGGTACGGTGAAGGGTAATATTAAATATTACTTTATTGAGACAAAAAAAGATATACCGGGTAAGCCAAGTACCTCTGCGCATGCAAACTCGATTGGTGGTAGCCTGAATTATACAACAGGAAGTTTGAATGGTTTTCAAATGGGTGCGACGTTTATGACAACAAATGGTTTTGCTCTTCCCAATGTCGTTGATACTTCTGTTTTGGGTAGAGATAATGGTGTTCGTTTCAACGGAACACCTGAGCAGAAAGCAGAAATTGCAAAAAAATCTTTCTCGGTCTTGGGTGAGGCCTTTATCAAGTATAACTATAAGGGCTTGAGTGCTGTATATGGCCGTCAGGTCATCAAGACCTCTTTGATCCATGCCAAGGATGTGCGTATGATTCCTTCGGCAGTCCAGGGTGCTTTTGTGAATTACAAGATGGAGTATGGTACCGGTTTGGGCGCTGCGTACTTAACACATTTTAAACAGCGTACGTCGGACCACTTTACCAACATCGTTAAACATGCCCTAGGGGATAAGACCAAGGCTATAACGGGGGATGATGAGGGTAAGGTCCTTCTTATTGATGGCGTGTATAAGACTGATAAGACAGAAGTTAAGCTCTATAACTACTATGCTGATAATTTTATTAACTCGTTTTATGCGGATGCAGGTTTTAAAAACAAGTTCGGCTCAGGCTGGTCATATAATGCCGGTGTTCAATATATCAATCAGATGAGTGTTGGAAATGCAGATGACAATTTGGCTAATGATACTACGCTTGCCGGCGGTAAGATAGCATCAAACGCTTTTGGCTTTAAATTGGGTATGGGGTACAGAGAGTCAAAATTGGGTCTTGCCTTTACCAAGGTCTTGAGTGACAGCGGCAAGCATGACTCACTAGTACTGCCCTGGGATGGAACACCCCTGTTTAGCAATATGATTACCTCTAACGATCTGTTTCAGTCGAATTACGGAAAGACGCTTAATGCTGACAGTATTTACATAGGTGGCTCGGCCGGGATAAAACTGGCATACACGCAAAAGTATGACTTTACGGGAGTTAAGGGCTTAAAAACTGTTGTCTCTTACCTGAATGTAGATAACAGTAAGTTTGACAATAAGCAGCGTGACTATAATGCTGTTTTGGCCTATGGTATTAGAGACTTCACCCTTGCGTTAAAGGGTATCTGGGTACGTCACAACAGCAGTGCAAATGCTCAGGGTACAGTGTCTCAGATCGATAAACTGACACAATATCGTGTGATCGCAAATTATACATTCTAACTTAAATTAAAAAAGGATTCAATATGAAAAAAATGATAGTAAGTTTAGGTGCAGTAGCACTATTGTCTACTGCTTTGTTTGCATCAGAGCAGAAAAAACATGAACAAAAACATGAACAAAAACATTGGGACTATTCGCAAAACGGACCGACACACTGGGAAGAGTTTTCAAAGACCTGCGGTAAAGGTAATTATCAATCTCCTGTTAATATCATCCCGGGAAAAACAATGTCAATGGACCCTGAATATGATTTAGAGATGCATGACGACATTACGGGTGTTGCGAGAATCATTGATAACGGACACTCTATTAAGGTGACACCGGAACACGGCGGTTCTATTACTTTAAACGGTCAAAAGTTCAATTTGTTGCAATTTCATTTCCACGGGAAGAGTGAGCATACCATCAATGGAAAACGTTATGACATGGTAGCACATATGGTTCATCAAAATCCTAAGACCAAACAGTTAGCCGTTGTTGCCGTTTTCTTTACAGAAGGCAAGGAAAACAAGGTTTTAGAGAAGATCATCCACAATGTCGGTGGCAAGGTGAAGATTAATCCACAGGATTTTGTTCCTTTACAAACAGCCCATTATTATCATTATGTCGGTTCTTTGACAACACCACCATGTTCAGAAAATGTTCAATGGTACCTGCTGAAGACGCCACAGCCTGCCACAAAAGAGCAAATAGCGCATTTTAGAAAATATTATGTTGACAATGAACGTCCGATTCAAGAGTTGCACGATAGAGTGATCGACTCGAAATAAAAATAGATGGATGGGTCTTTGGACTCGCCTATCGCTTAGTCTGTTTCTTCCCTCTCCCGTTTTACACAATCAAATGAAATCTTACACAGCAAGGTAAAATCGGTCCACTCTTTATGTTACAATGTAGCGAATAAACTTCCTGTATAAAGAGTAGATGATGAAAATGAAAAGTATTAAGTTTAAGTTGATTTCGCTCATGGCGATCTCCTTGCTTGTTATTGCTGTGAGTATTGTGACCATATCGCTTTCGAAGGCTTCTCAAGCCTTGGTCCAGAGTAATATGGCGCTTTTAGATGCGGTTAAAGAGTCGAAAAAAGACCACATTATTGATTTTATGGCATCGATAAAGCTCTTGATCCTTTCTAAGTCGGGAGATCAGGCAACTGCGGAGACTATCTGGGCGCTTGAAGATACTTTTATTGAGCTGGAGGATATTGAAGGCCTCTCTATGGATAAGGTGGAAAGTTCTCTTTTAAGTTATTATGAAAATGAGTACTTGAACCGTGTGAACTACCAGATGAAAGATTCGCCTCAGAGGCGCTCTACCAAAGAGTATCTTCCAAAAAGCAAGAGCGGGAAGATAGCCCAGTTCCTCTATATCGCCGATAATCCTCATAAGGTGGGTGAAAAAGGGAAGCTGGCAATCAATAATAATTATGAGACAGAATATTCCAAGAATCATATTGAGATACATAAAGGGTACACAGAACTTTTAGATAACTTTGGGCTGTATGATATCTTCTTGGTAAATAAAGAGGGAGATGTCGTCTTTTCCGTGGCAAAGGAGAACGACTACGGGACAAACCTTGAAACAGGTGTTTACAGCGACACGGGTCTGGGTGAAGCCTTTAGAAAAGCCAAGCCTCTTTCAAAAGGCCAGGTGGCTTTTGCTGACTTTAGAGCCTATGAGCCTTCATACAATCAGCCTGCCATTTTCCTCTCTTCACCGGTGACTTATCAGGGAGACTTTGAAGGGGCTATTATCTTTCAACTTCCTGCCGCTAAGATCAATGAGGTCATGAGTTTTGGTGGAAATTATGAAAAAGCGGGTCTGGGAAAAACGGGTAAGGCGAATCTGGTTTGTGAAGACGGCTGCATGAAAAATGACAGTCGTTTTCTTGCTACCTTGAATAACCCTGAGGTCAAAGCATCAGGCACTACGATTTCCGTTATGAACGTCAAGTCTGCTTCAACGGATGCGATCAAAGCGGGGAAAAGCGGTTCGTGGATTATAGATGATTACCGGGGTGTGAGGGTGTTGAGTTCCTATACACCGGTAGAGATTTATGGCCAAAAATGGGGAATGGTCGTTGAAATAGATGAAGATGAGGCTCTGGAAAGTGTACATGCAATTCGTAATATTATCTTGGGAATATCGATTGTGATCTTTATTGTCTTGCTGCTTATCAGTATCTACCTGGTTCAAAGGCTTGTTATAGCCAAGTTGGCAACTTTGCAGTCTGCAGCCTATGATTTGGCCAAAGGGGAGGGTGACCTTACACAACGCATCAATGTCCCTGTGGGAGATGAGATCTATGAGGTTGCCGAGAACATTAATGCCTTTATTGAAAAGGTACGTGTAACGGTATCTGAAGCAAAACACTCATCATCTCAAAACACAGGCATAGCAAAGACGCTTTCAGACACCTCTTTGATCATTAGAGGCAAGACGGAAGAAGAGGGGATGATCGTTACGGATGTCTCGCAAGAGGGGGAGACCTTACAAAGTGTATTGACAGAGTCTATTGATCAGGCAAAGGTGACAAAAGATGACATCGACTCCGCAGGTACGGCACTTAGAGGAGCAAATGAGAAAATCATTCACTTGGCTAATGAAGTCCAGACCAGAGCACGAGAAGAGATTGAGTTGTCGGCAAGACTTGAGCAGTTGAGTTCTGATGTGACACAGGTTAAAGAGGTTCTGACTGTGATATCGGATATTGCAGACCAGACAAACCTTCTTGCCTTGAATGCGGCAATTGAAGCGGCGCGGGCGGGGGAACACGGACGGGGGTTTGCCGTTGTTGCCGACGAGGTTAGAAAGCTTGCAGAGAGAACGCAGAAATCCCTAGCCGAGATCAATGCCAGTATCGGCGTTATTGTTCAGTCTGTTATCGATGCAAGCGAACATATCAGTTTAAATGCAAAAGAGATCGAGAAACTTTCGGATTATGCAAACAGTGCAGAGTCTGAGATTAACGTCAGTGTGGAGTCAATAGAGCGCTCTATCGTTCAAGTGGACGAAACGGTTTCAGGCTATATCTCCAATTCACAGACCGTTCAATCGATGATCGCAAAGGTTAAGAACATCGAATCAATCTCTTCGGAGAATAGAAAATCAGTAGATGATATTACACAAGCCTCGGCCAATATGTCACAGATGACGGAAAAACTCAATAACATGCTCGAAGAGTACCGAACTTAAACAGGTTCAATAGGGAAAAAATATTTCTCTATTGTATAATACGAAGAAAAATTGGCTATTTATGAAAATATTTCTCACTCTTTTTTACCTCTGTTCAAGCCTCTTTGCTTCTACGCTTCATCTTAACACCAGCAGTAACCCTTCTCGCCTCAATCCACTCTTGGCAACGGATGCGGGAAGCTCCGAGATCGTCGGTTTTATCTTTAATGCTCTAGTAAAGTATGATAAAAATGGAAAAGAGATCATCGGTGATCTGGCACGCTCTTATGAGTTCAAAAGTAATACAAGACTTGTTTTTAATCTACGTCATAATGTAAAGTGGCATGACGGCAAGGCTTTTACGGCGGATGATGTTGTCTTTACCTACGAACTGATCCACTCTCCCAAGGTGGTAACGCCCTATACTTCCACCTTTAGAATGGTAGAATCCGTCAAAGCACTTGACAGGTTTACGGTTGAAGTCATCTATAAAAAGCCTTATTTCAAAGCCTTGGAAACCTGGATGATGCAGATCGTTCCTAAGCATATCTTGGAGCATGATGAAAATATCATGGGATCTTCTTTTAACAAAAATCCTATAGGAACGGGCCCTTACAGACTCACAAAACTGGAGTTTTCAAAAAACATCGAACTGAGCGCATATGATGACTATTTTGAGCATAAGCCTTATATAGACACGATCTCTTTTCATGTCATAGCCGACCCTACAACCCGTTTTTTAATGCTGCGCTCCGAGCAGATCGACATTGGTTCTTTGGAACCGATGCAGCTCGAACGTCAGGTAGATGAGAAGTTTTTTGCACATTATGGGCGTATTGAGCAGATCTCACACTCATATACCTATCTTGGCTTTAATCTGCGGCATCAAAAGTTTCAAGACGAGCGTGTACGAAAAGCCTTGTCCCTGGGCATTGACAGGCAAGAACTTGTTGATATTTTGTTCTTGGGACATGGACAGGTGTGCACGGGCCCATTCTTACCCGGTGGTGTCTCTTTTAATGATGAGGTAAAAGCACCTAAACCGGATCTTGTCCAGGCTAAGAGATTGCTTGAAGAGGCCGGATATGATGAAAATAATCCCTTTGAGTTTGAGATTGCTACATCCAACTCTTCTGAAGTTCGTCCTTATGCAGCACAGATTATTCAGCACCAGCTCGCCCGTATCGGGGTTAAGGTTACTCTTCGTGTTATGGAGTGGCAGGCCTTCTTGAACATGGTCGTTTTTCCACGGAAGTTTGACACGGTACTCTTGGGATGGTCCCTCTCGCTGAGTCCGGACCCCTACCTCCTATGGCACTCGGACAACGACAAGCCCGGAGCCTTTAACTTTATAGGGTACAAAAATGATAAGGTGGATAAACTTATTAAGCAAGCAGAAGGGATGGTAGAGCGAAAAAAACTGGCGCGTGTTCAACAAAAGATATTTAAAGAGATTGTAGATGATAACGCCTACCTCTTTTTGTATATCCCCAACAGCATCAACGCAGTCAACAAGGGCATCTCTCCTATTGAACCCGCAATTAACGGGTTCTGGCATAACCATATAGAATGGAAAATAAGCGAAGACGACCACGAAGCGATATCCGGGGCAAAGCCACTTAAGACAAAGGATTGAAAGATGACGATACTGTTTGACCTTGATGGAACACTGATAGACTCAACTGAAGCGATACTTGAGAGTTTTCATAACTCTTTTGATATCCATAAACGTCCCCACCCTTCGGATAATGAGATAAAAGCTTTAATCGGGCACCCTTTGGATGTGATGTATGCCGACTTGAGCATAGAAGAGGAGTTGGTTTGGGATATGGTCAAAACCTATAAAGAACACTACCAGAAGATCTATAAAGAAAAAACGGTACTGCTAGAGTATGCAGTGGAGTCAATATATGAAGCTAAGAAATTTGCCCGTTTAGGGGTTGTGACGACGAAAACAGGGAAGTATTCGCGGGAACTTTTAGAACATTTTGGTGTGATGGATGCCTTTGAGGTCTTAATCGGAAGAGAGGATGTGAACAGGCCAAAACCACACGCCGAACCGATAGACAAGGCGATAGATATGATGAGATCAAACAGGCATGAGACGTGGATGATAGGCGATACACGGCTTGACATCGCTTCTGCGCAAAATGCGGGCATACGATCGGTCGCGGTAACTTCAGGATATGATAAGAGAGAAGAGTTGTTGACATTAACGGAAGTGATTGAAAAAAATGCTCTGGATGCGGTTCGTTATATCTCTAAACGTTAAGTCAGCTAAGCAAAGCTGACTTTGCAGGAGGGACAAAATTGCAAGAGCGTAAAGATACCAGAGTTTAATCGCATCTTCGTCTTAAAGAGGATACTGGCATTTTAAAGCTTAATCTGTGACCTCTAAAATGCATGTCCCCTATTCAAATTAGCCACCCTTTAAAAAAAACCTGCTACTATACTTCAATTATATATCAAGGAAAAACTATGCCATTATTAGACAGTTTTACAGTGGATCATACTGTTATGAAAGCTCCGGCTGTTCGTCTTGCAAAAAAGATGAAAACACCTTCGGGTGATAACATCACCGTTTACGACCTGCGTTTTTATGAGCCCAATAAGGAGATGATGAATGAGACGGGTATTCATACGCTTGAGCATCTTTTCGCAGGTTTTATACGTAATCATCTGAACTCGGATAAAACCGAGATTATTGATGTCTCTCCTATGGGTTGCCGTACGGGTTTTTATATGAGTACGATCGGCACACCGAGTGAAGAAGAGGTTGCCAAAGCGTGGACTGAGGCGATGGAAGATGTCAAACACGTCCAAAAGCAGTCTGATATACCGGAGTTAAATATCTATCAATGCGGGACATATAAGATGCACTCGCTTGAAGATGCTAAAAAGATAGCCGATGATATGCTGACACGCCACATTGGTGTCATGGATAATGAGGCGATTCAATTAGATCTTGCAAAAGTGGGACAGGCCTGATCTTCCTTGCAGTTTCATGGGATAAGGGTCTATAATGGCTTTTAACTCCTCAAAGCATCAGGCCGTAGAGAGTAAAGACGGCTCGTTTACGGCGTATAGCACCCAGTTTGAAGAGCATTACCACTCTACGAAGGACGGGGCCTTGCATGAGTCCTTGTCTAAGCATGTTTATCCCGCTTTAAAACATACACAAGACAGAGACAATCTTGTCATCTTGGATATCTGTTTTGGTTTGGGCTTTAATACCTTTGCGACACTCTATGCTCTTAAAGGTATCCCTAAAAACCTGACTATATATTCTCCTGAATTTGATGAATCCTTGATACGATCCCTGGTTGATTTCAGCTATCCAAAAGATTTTGACATCTATAAAGAGATTATCTCCTCTTTAGCAAACACACAAAAGTATGAGTCGGAAGGTCTTAATATTTATATCTATCTGGGGGATGCAAGAGCCTTTCTCAAAGAGACAAAGATCAAGTTCGATATCGTCTATCAAGACGCTTTTTCTCCCTCTTCCAATCCTATTTTATGGACAAGAGAGTATTTTTCCGATATTGCCTCTTTAATGAAAGATGATGCCATACTGACGACGTACTCGATCTCTTTGCCCACACGTATAGCCTTATATGAAAACGGTTTAAAGGTGTATCTACACTCGGGAGAAGGGTTTAGAAGTTCGACGTTGGCATCGAAGTCTGAGTTGGGGTATGAGAGGGTAGATGTGGTTCATAAGATGAACTGCAACCCTAATGTGACATCACTTCGCGATTAATACAGGGCGCTTATCTTGTCGATATCATCCCAAGAGACAGAGCTTTTCTTTTCGGGATTAAACAGATGGTAGATGTACCGCGCAAACATATCTGTTTCGATGTTTACCTTATGACCCGAGGTATAGGTTCCAAAGAGGGACTCTTTGATAGTATGTGGAATGATGGTAAGGCGAAATCCGTCATCAATGACCTCATTGATGGTCAAACTGACCCCATCAACCGTGATCGAGCCTTTGGGTATGAGGAAACGGCGAAAAGCTTCAGGTATGCAGATGAAAAAGTCAACGGAGTTCCCGTTATCCTTGATCTTGCTTATCTCACCGATGCAATCGACATGGCCCTGGACGATATGCCCTTCAAAACGCTCGCCCATCTGCATTGCCGGTTCCATATGAACCCTGCCATGAAGGTTCTGCGTGGCTATATGCGCCTGGGTTTCAGGGGATAGTTCAAGACTGAAACTGCCTTCTTGGAGTTTGACAACAGTCAGGCAAGCCCCGTTAATGGCGATGGAGTCACCAATCTTGGGTCGGTAAGAAGCTTTTACGCTGAGTTCGTTATTTCGATAGCTTTGGACATTTGCCATTTCACGGATGAGACCTGTAAACATTTATACCACTTCTACTTCAAGAGCTTTTTTACAAGTTTATCATAAGTGCCTTGTAAGGATGCAAAACCCTCTTCTATACTAGGGGTTTGATTGGCAGTATACATCAAAAGTGCAGCGTTTAAACGCGCATACTGCAAGATCTCTTCACTGGGGTTTTCAAGTTGGTCCACCATCTCTTTTAGGGTGAGTTCCTGCTTGGCTTCATAAGGTTTTAGACCATAACTGGAAGGATCGATAGGCAGTGAATGGGAATGTCCATCTTCAGCAACCAGTATAGTCGTCTTTTTAAGGACTTCGGGCGTTCCTTCGCTTCCTCGTACAATGACTAAGCGTTTGTATTGCGTGCTGTAAAGCTCTTTATACAGATCAAAGTAGGGAAGATGGTGCATACCGACCAGGGCAAAATCGCTCATCGCTACATTATGAAGTTTTTCAATGGTATTAAAGGCGGTTCGCAGGCCTAAAGCACGCCGCAAGTCTGTCAGTTTGGAGAGTTCGGGAAAGAAGTTGGCACGGTCAAAAAAGTGTACATTAGAGCTGAAAGAGGTGTTTTCATAAAAGTCTTTGGGGTTAAAGCCAAGCTTGGACGGTTGTGCTCTATCTCCATGAACAACGACAGGAATCTTGGGCACAAATTGAGCAGCAAGAAGCATTATAGGCAGGGACTTTGTCTTTCCATCAAGGGGGTAGCCTATCTCAAGGCTTTTTTTGATGGGAGTGTGTTGGATACGTTCATTCATCGCATCTATGGCACCCAAGAGTTCATCTCTGCTTTCAATGTTTACACGCCATCCCAGTAGAAAAGCAGCTGTCTGTTCAGGAATGGCTGCTTTATCAAGCATCATGCCCATGGCTTCTCTCATCTCTTCTCGACTAAGGTTGCGATTGCCCTTGGGGCCTGTTCCTACCGCTTTGAGAAAATCATGAAACCTCATTAAAAAACGATCTTTCCGTCAGACTGAAGCTTGGCAATGATGTTTTTTGCTTTTTCATGACCCGCGTAGGCAGCCTTACGGCATAGTTCAAGTGCCTTGTCTTGATCCGCTACGCATCCGTGACCCTGATCATACATCTGGCCTAGATTGTATTGGGCAGTGGGGACATTTCCTTCAGCTGCTTTTGTAAAAAGATAAAAGGCCTTATTGTAGTCCATCTCAACTCCATGTCCCTCTTTAAACAGTACACCCAGGTTATTAAAGGCGTCCATATTCCCACGTTTGGCAGCTTCTTCATACCAAAAAGCCGCCTCTGAGAAGTTTTGACTGCAGCCCAAGCCTTTTTCAAGCATCATTGCCGTTTCATATTGGGCTTGAGGTACTTCTTTTATGGCTGCTTGCATAAAATACTCATGGGCCTTGAACATATCATGGGCTACACCTTTTCCATGCATCATTAAAACAGCGATGTTATACATGGCAAGGGGGTGCCCCTGTTCGGCTGATTTTTGATACCAAAGCGCAGCCTTGTCCATATCTTCAGCTGTTCCCTGAGCATTTTGGTACATGTAGCCAAGGCTGGCTTGGGCAGCTGCATCACCCTGTTCTGCCAGTGTTGAATAAAGTTTAAAGGCAGTGTTGAAATCACCTCTGTTATATGCGTTATGGGCTTCTTGAATCATTATAAAGTCTTTGTTAAGCAATGTCTACGATACAGACTGCATGGATTTATTGTCTAAAGAGATATCAGGTAAGTGAAAAATCTTCTTATGTGGCAGAAGTATATTCAAGAATAGGTTAGAAAATTATTTATTTGCAAGGCTAATTGTAAAACAGGCACCATTATCGGTATTGGCACAAGAGAGTTGTCCGTGAAACTGCTGTTCGATGATATTTTTACTCATATATAGACCCAGGCCGGGACCATTTCTATTTTTCTTCGTTGAGAAGTAGGGATCAAAAACCAGTTTAATGTTTTCTTCTTCTATGCCCCCGGCATTATCTTCAATGCGAATTTTTAATTCCCCCTGCTCATCCGAGACGGATATATTGATATGGGGCACTTCTATATCTTTTTCCAGAAAGGCTTCTTGCGAATTTTTTAAAATACTGAGTATGACTTGGTAGAGTGCTGTTGAGACAAGCAGCTCTTTTTCTGTGTTCTCACATACAAGGTCTATTTTGATATGTTGTGTCACACAGGCATTATGAATAAGAGCCATGGATTTTTCTAGCAGGACGCGTAGAGGTACCTTGTCGGTGTTGGACGCAGGCTCATACACCATCCTGAATTCATCAATTGTATGCGAAAGATCGTGAGTGTACTGCTCTATCCCATCGATCTGTTTGTCAAATTCTTCTGCGTTGATCTCTCCGAGTGCAAGTGAAAGTTTAAGTTGAGAGGTGACGGCTGAAATAAGGGCTAGGGGCTGTCTCCATTGATGCGCAAGCATACTGAGAAGTTCACCCATTTGAGCCGATCGGTTTTGTAATAATAAGGCTTCTTGCTGCTCTTGTTGTTTATCCAGCGCAGCTCTTATACGGTTTCCCAGGTCTTCATTAAGATGTGCGAGTTCGTTGATCTGGTCATATTGGGCTATCGCCGTACGAATAGCGTTAAAGAGTTTTTCTACCGTCAATTCTGTTTTTGATTTATAATCATTGATATCATAGGTATCGATGATCTCTTTTTCAGGAACATCACCGGGTTGACCCGTACGGATGATAATACGGGTGATGTCATCATGAAGTTGTTGTCGAATGAAGTTTGCCACTTCCAGACCGGCATCTTTTGTCTCCATACCTATGTCAAGTAGAATAATCGCAAAATCGGAGTGCGTTTTAAGCAGCTCAATGGCCTCCTTGGCACTATATGCTGATACAAAAGAGATAGGTCTGTTTTTAAACTTAAGATTTCTTAGGGCGAGTTTGGTGATCTCATGTATATGCTGATCATCATCAACGATAAACAGTTTCCATGAATCTTCACTGCTAGTCGGGGCAGGTGAGCCTTCATCAGCAAAAATAAGCGTATCTGACATATATGTTCCATTGCGTTTAAGTTGAAAATAGCGTTAACTTTATTGTACATTGCCTAGTCTAAAAGTGAATACATGATAAGATAATTAATTTTATTTTATCAAGAATATACTTTTTGAACCTTAGATGTTATTGGAACCATGCTTTTTCTTTTTAGGCGGTGAAGCAAGACTATCTAAACACGCTTGTGTATAGAAAAGCATCTGTGTCTTTTTGCTTATATCTACAAGTATTATATTAAATATTTTTTTAAATTATAAGGTGAATTGTCAATCTGTGGTGAAATAGACTTTGACAGGGTATAATTTCATCACTTTAAAATTTTCTCAACCTTTAAAATAGGTTCAGATTGGATGATAATGACACAATATGACGTAATCGTTGTCGGGGGAGGGCATGCAGGTGTAGAAGCTGCCTTAGCCTCCGCCAGAATGAATCAAAAAACTCTCTTAGTCTCTATGTTGGCCGAAAATGTCGGTGCAACCTCATGTAACCCGGCAGTAGGCGGTCTTGCCAAGGGTCATTTAGTCAAAGAGCTTGATGCTCTTGGCGGGCAGATGGGGCTTATCACGGATGAAGCAGGGATACAGTTTCGCATCTTAAATGCCGCAAAAGGTCCTGCCGTGCGTGGGACTCGTGCCCAGATCGACATGGACAGGTACCGTGTTATCGCAAGAAACATCACCTTGAATACTCCCAATCTGCAACTCATTCAAGAGACAGTTGATGAACTTATCATGGATGCAGACAGCGTTGTCGGTGTCAAGACGGAGTTTTTAAACGAGTACAGAGCCTCTAAGGTCATTTTAACGACGGGTACCTTTTTGCAAGGGATGATTCATATCGGTGAGACAACCCATGAAGCGGGACGATTTGGAGAGTTCTCTGCCAAAAAACTTGGACTCCAGTTACGTGAACTGGGTCTTGACGTGGGAAGGTTGAAAACAGGAACCTGTCCGCGTGTTGATAGCTCAAGTATAGACTTTTCAGTGATGGAGGAACAGCCCGGTGATGAACTGCCGGCTCCTTTCTCTTTTAGAACAGACAGACAGAAGTTTAAAACACAGAAAAAACAGCTTCCCTGTTATATCACCTATACCAATGAGAACACACATAATATTATTGAATCAAACTTTCACCGTGCACCGCTATTTTCCGGTCAGATCGAGGGGGTAGGTCCGCGCTACTGTCCGAGTATAGAAGACAAGATCAACCGTTTTAGAGACAAAGACAGACACCATCTTTTTATAGAGCCTCAGACATGGGAGAACACGGAAGTCTATGTTAACGGTATGTCTACCTCTTTGCCGCCTGATGTTCAGCGTGAGATGATCCATTCCGTTGCAGGCATGGAAAATGCGAGAATCGTCCGTTACGGATACGCGATTGAGTATGACTATATTAATCCGACAGACCTCAAGCACTCCATGGAAACCAAAAAGATCAAGAACCTTTATCTGGCCGGTCAGATCAACGGGACAACCGGATATGAAGAAGCGGCGGCCCAGGGTCTGATGGCCGGGATCAATGCTGCTCTATCCAATCAGGGGAAAGAGCCTTTTATTCTTCGCCGTGATGAGGCTTACATAGGGGTGATGATAGACGATCTTGTGACCAAAGGAACGAAAGAGCCTTACCGTATGTTTACATCCCGCGCTGAGTATAGGCTGCTTCTTAGAGAAGAGTCTGCTGACCTTCGCTTGAGTGATTACGGGCATCAGCTTGGATTGATATCAGATGAGGTCAAGGCTGATGTGGATCTGAAAAAATCACAAATAGCCGAAGGGGTCAAATACCTTAATGAAAATGAGTGCACTCCAAGTAAAGAGTTTTTGGAGTTTTTATCTGAAATGGATGAAGAGAAGATCACGGATAAGACCTTGGCGATCAACATAGCCGCACGAAAGAGCTTCACTCTGGAAAAACTCTTAAAACTGGAGCCCCGTATCGCGAAGTTTGATGAGTATGTCCAAAACCAGATCATGATCGATGCCAAATATGCACGATACATAGAAAAGCAGCTCAAAGATATTGAGAAGATGAAAAAGCTCTTGCATGTAAAGATCCCCGAAGGCTTTGATTTTACCATGGTCAAAGGTCTGAGCAATGAGATGATTGAAAAGTTTAACACCTTTAACCCGCCTACCCTGCAGGCGGCTTCACAGATCTCCGGTGTGACTCCCGCTGCAATAGAGATTTTACAGATCTATATTAAAATGGGAAAAAAGAGATCACTGTAAAATAAGCCGTGGCGGTTGCGCAGCAATGTTTTTGAGTAAAGAGCTAAATTACACTTTGAAGACACAAAAGATGTTAGGAGTGTAATATCCACGCTTTCTCCACATAAGTACTATAATCTTCGCTCCGACGCTACAAATGTAGCTGAATTTACTCAGAAAGTTTTAAATTAATTCTTAATTCAATTAGAGTCTAGTACTATAGGCACTTAAGTTTTACATTACATACCTATCTTTTATGGATATGTCTAAAGAAAACTACGTATAAGAGATAGATACTTAAGATACCACTAAAGTGAGAAAAAATGGAAAAATCAAGCAGACGCGGGTTTATGGGCAAGGCATTTGGTGCTGTTGCCGGTGTTGGGGCTGTGGGTTCATTGGTCGCTATGAAGCAGTCCTGGGATCCACTACCAAGTGTAAAATCAGCCGGTTTTACACAAATCGATCTCTCTTCGATAGAAGAGAACAAGCTTATTGTTGAGAAGTGGCGCGGAAAACCTATCTTTGTCTTAAAAAAGACAGCTGAGATGGTTGCGGAACAGGGTGCAGATGAGCTGGCACGTGATATCATCATTGACGGTAGTCATTTTATGATTACGATTGGTCTGTGTACACATCTTGGCTGTATTCCTGCCTACAGAGAGGCGAAAAAAGATTTCCAGTGCGCTTGCCACGGTGGAGAGTTCAATGCCTCGGGCATAGAGACAAAATCGCCGCCTCCGGGTCCGCTTGTTATTCCTCCTTTTAAAGTTGCAGGAAAAACGGTGTTACTTGGTGAAGAAGGTCCAGAATACAAAAAAATGAAAGAAGCGGGCGTTGTCGCTTAAGAAAGGGGAGTAAATGGCACATTTTGAAAAAGCGACCAGTGTTAAAGATTGGTTAAACCAGCGTTTAGCGATTGAAAAAGTTGAAAAAGTCATGGCATCCGAGTACTGGATACCAAAAAACATCAACTTTCTTTGGGCAATGGGGATGGTTCTTGCGATCACATTTGCACTCTTATTAGTTTCGGGCATATTCTTGTTGATGTATTATCAGCCAAATGTTGAAACAGCCTTTGACAGTGTTAACTACACGATCATGCAAGAGGTCGGTTTTGGCTGGTTATGGAGACATGTGCACGCAGTAGCGGCTTCGGTTGTCTTCCTTATCATCTATATCCACATGCTCACAGGTATCTACTACGGCTCTTACAAGAAGGGCAGAGAGATGATCTGGATCTCGGGAATGCTTCTGTTTGTGACCTTTTCGGCTGAGGCATTTTCGGGTTATATGCTTCCGTGGGGTCAGATGTCTTACTGGGCGGGTATGGTTATCACCAACCTTTTCTCTGCTGGTTCGCTAGAGCTTAACGGTATAGTTGAGTGGATCCGTGGGGATTATGTCCCGGGTCAGGCCTTCTTGAATCGTTTCTTTATGCTCCATGTACTTTTACTGCCTCTGGCGATCATCGGTCTTATCGGTATCCACTTTGCGGCGCTTCGTATTCCTCACGTTAACAACCAAGAGGGAGAAAAGATCGATTTCGATGCAGAAGCGAAAAAATATCTTGAGGGAAAAACAAAAGAGTCAAAAGTGATTCGTTTTAAGAATGACTTCCTTTCTAAGGATATGTTTGTCGTATCTATCTTCTTAATGTTCTTTTTCTATCTGACATTTTGGCAGTACGGATTTGCCATGGACCCAGTTAACTTCGATCCTGCAGACGGGCTGAAGACACCGGCACATATCTACCCTGAGTGGTACTTCTTATGGTCGTATGAGATCTTGCGTCCATTCTCGAAGGATCTTGGCCTTATCGCCTTTGGTATTGCTCAGGTGATCTTCTTCCTGCTTCCGTTCATGGACAGAAGCCCGAACGTGGCTCCGGCTAACCGCCGTGGTCCATTCGCGATCTGGTTTTGGATCATGGTTGTCGATCTTATTGTCTTAACGGCAATGGGTAAACTTCCTCCGGCCGGTATCTTTAATACCATCGGACTTGTAGCAGCGCTAGTCTTTTTTGCTTTATGGATTTCACTTCCATTTATCACTAAATCAGAAAAAAAATTATAAGGGACAATAGATGAAAAAAGAATTACTGATTTTAGCCGTTGTTGTTGCCTTTTCACTTTTGACATATTGGTTGGTAGAGCCTTTTGCACATTCACAGATGCATCCTCATATCGAAAGCAAAGGTTTTGAGTATAAGGGTGTGACAGATACAGAAGAGGTGGAAAAAAAGATAGAACAGCTCAAAGGTGAGTTGGAAAGCGCTAAGCAGAAGAATGATCCTAAGCTCGTAGCTGTTGCCCAGGCAGATCTAAAAGCTTCAGAGGCACGACTGGATGCGAAAAAGGCTTTTTGGAAAGATGTTGAACGTATTTCCAAGCTAAAAGGCGACGCGGCAGCGGGTGAAGCAGTCTATGCCAACTGTACAAGCTGTCACATGGAAGGTGCTGCTCCGATGGGCGGTGTGACACCGCCTGATCTTAAGACGTCGGGTGTATTGTATGAGCGAAACTACCTGATCGGACTGATTAAAGACCCGGCTATGGTATCGAATATCGATCATAAGTTCTCGGCTGAGCGTCCTCACCCTATGGACAGTGTGAAGTATATGGTGAGCACGGATGAGGATATTGTCAATGTGATCGCCTATCTTCAAAAGATCGCACCGAAGCAAGAAGAGCTGACACCTGAGATGGCCTTCCAAGATGCTTGTGGACGTTGTCATAATGTCCGTTATAAGAACTGGACACTTATCGGTGAAAAAGTGAAGTTTAAAGACAAGCGTGATGAATTGGCCTTTGATATCAAGAAACTTGATGCACAAGAGGGTATAACCGGATATATGGGGAAACTTCCTCCTGATCTGTCTATGTATATCCGCTCTCGCGGTGAGCACTATATCTCTGCTTTTGTTGAAGATCCACAGCAGCTTCTACTCGGGACATCTATGCCGCGTGTGGGTGTAAGTGCTAAGTCAGCTGAAAAAGTGATCGCTTATCTGGAAGAAGCGGGCGATCCCAAGGCTGAAGAGCGTGATCGCATCGGTATGTATGTCATGCTTTATATGATCCTTTTCATCATCTTCGCCTTTTTTTGGAAAAAACAGATCTGGAAAGATCTTCACTAAATAAGAAGCCTGAAAGGGCTTTTTATGGATATATACACCTCTACTGCTCTTACTGACTTTCGTACATTTTTTATCATATAAAGTGACATAGGTAGCTTGCCTTTGGCATCGGTCATTTGTGAGATATACCATATTGACAAGATGTCCAGCGCAAGGTGTTAAAGGAAAAGAGTAGTGAGCTAATCATCAGAGTACCTGAGACAAAAAAGAGAGGACATCTACCACATATCAAAGGCCTGCTAAGAAGATGAACACTTAGCGAAGCCTTGTTCCTCGGGTTTAGAAAAATCCGAGTGTTCGGGTCAGCTTAAAGTCCATAGAAGATGTTTAGAGGTTTTCTAGAGGGCATAGAACAAGAGCATCAGGGGTAGATCTGTTTATTTTGAATTTAAAACTTGACCCTGTTTCGTCCCTGTTCTTTGGCAAGGTATAAAAGCTCATCTGCTTTTTTATAGGTCTTGTTCTCAATGATATTTTTAGTGTCGGGAGGATAAGAGACGAGGCCGCCGGAGATGGTGAGTATATTATAAGACAGATTTTTCACATGCTCGATCTTTAAGGATGATACCGAATCAATGATCTTTTGTGAAAAGGCTATTGCCTTCTCTTTGCTCTTACTTGTGAAGATAATGACAAACTCTTCGCCCCCCATACGAAAGCAAAAATCACTGGGACGGTGAAGCATGGACATCAATAGTTTTGCAACCTCTTGAAGCGCATAGTCTCCGAACTGATGCCCGTAAAAATCATTATAGGCCTTGAAGTTATCTATGTCGAGCAGTACATAATTGAAAAACTGTTTGTCTCTTTGTGCGCGTTGAACTTCACTGTCAAAGACTTGTGCATAATAACGTCTATTATGCAGTTGTGTCAGTTCATCGGTGATGGAAAGAAGTTCGACCTTTTTGATCATTTTCTCAAGCTCTTGGGTTCGAAAATGCACCTGCTCTTCTAAGGAGTGACTCAGGACTTCGAGTGCTTTTTTTGCTGTGATATCATGCCTGATGGCACTATATCCCAGGAGCTTTCCATTCGTATCCAATTCGGGAGAGATCGTTACATCTACCCAATAGTAGTTATTGTTTTTAGTGCGGTTTTTTATTTCGCCCTTCCACTCTTTGCCCGCTTTTATGGTTGCCCACATCTCTTGATACATCTCTTTGGGCATATCAGGGTGTCGTATTATATTATGCGGTTTTCCCAGAAGCTCCTCTTTGGTATATCCCGATATCATGCAAAATGCATGGCTTACGTAAGTGATGATACCCTTTGTATCTGTCTTAGACGCGATAACATTTTGATCAAATTTTTCGATTAACTCGGACATGTCTTTGTTGACCAATTGAAGTGAATTGATATTGTCTTCGAGTTTATAGTTTAAGTTACAGACCTCATAATGAAGTTTTGCACCCTTCCTTGAACTCAGAAAAATAGAAATCAGTAGCAAGATGATGAAGATATTTAAGATATTGAAATTTATGTCGTTGTCTTTGTTTTTTTGTTTAAGAATATTAAGTAAAAGTGTATAGAGCTGATTGATCGTGGTGGAGAGTTCGAGTTTTCTGTTTTCTGTCTGCAAGGCTTGCATGCGTTCATAGGCTTCAAGGACAATCTTAATGTGTCTATATTGTTGTCTAACACGCTTTGAAAGTTTTGAATAGGGGGCAACTAGAGTCTCAAAGGTTTTCATCTTTGCTTCTAAAGGCTCTCTATTGGCGAGTCCATCATAATCAATAAGAGCTATTGCAGTAGTGATCTCATCAAGAAGTTTAAGCGCAGTTTTTTCATCTTCTTGCAAAGCACTTTGCATGATCCCTGTTTTAAGCTCGCTGTGCATATCGTATAAGAGGCGTGTTGAGTTGATACTAAGGCTGTTCCAGGACTTAAACTGTTCGACATAATCCTTGGAGGAGTGATAATCCTCTTTTATTTTTCTATAAAAAGTATTTAACTTGCTGTTTTCAAACTCTATCTTATCATGTATATGTGAGTAAAGAGTTTTTAGAGTTTTTTCAAAGTCTTTAGTATATTGCACGATCTCATCAAAGCTTTGATGGTTGCTCTTCTTGTCAAAGGTTGCATCTATCTTTTGGTGTATAACATTTAAAGATCGTAATTGAAAAAGTATCTCATACTCTTGGTCTGTTGTTTTTTTAATATGATTGACAAAGATAAACTGGGCAATCAAAAGAGCAACCAAAATGATAAAGAGTTTGTTTGTTCTGGGTTTTAAACACCCTTTTATCTGTTCTTTATTCATGGACTTTGCCTGTGAGAGTCTTTAGGAAGAGAACAATTTTATCAATATCAGTTTCATCAAGTTCTCGTCCCAATTGCAGAGCAGCCATGGTCTCTACCGCCTCTTTGAGCGTCTCAACACTGCCATCATGAAAATAAGGGGCTGTCTTCTCGATGTTTCTCAGGCTGGGAACCTTAAAGACATGCTTGTCGAAAAGATTTTTAGTGACATTATAGCGGCCAAGATCAGGTTTCTCACTAGAGTCAAATGCTTCAAACATGCCGATTTTTTGATACAGGGTTCCTCCCACATTGATGCCGTTATGACAAGCGACACAACCCTTCGATTTAAAAAGTTCGAACCCTTCTCGTTCTTTCGTACTCAAGGCACTCTTATCGCCTCTTAGAAACTGGTCAAACTTTGAGTTAGGTGTTATCAGGGTTTCTCCGTAGGTGGCAAGGGCATCTGCTAAATTGTTGACATTGACACCGTCCGTATAGAGTTCACCGAAGTGTTTATTATAAGCCTTGCTGTGTTTGAGTTTAGTGATGACAGCTTCTAGTGTCTCATTCATCTCACATGGGTTTGTGATGGGCATCAGGGCCTGCTCTTTTAGATCTTTTGCCCGTCCATCCCAAAATTGTGCAAGATTGTAACGGGCATTCCAGACAGTGGGGGTATTTCTTTTTCCCACAACTTGATTGACACCTAAGGACTTTGCAAGATTATCAACGCCGTACTGCAAAAGAGGGTGACAACTTGCACACGAGATAGTGTTGTCTTTGGAGAGGATGGCGTCGTGAAAGAGCAGCTTGCCAAGTTTGGCTTTTGGGCTCAAACTCTTTGTCTCAGTCGGGAGCGCTTCAAAAAGGTCTTCGTTGGCGCATAGACAATATAAAAAGATATTCAAGAGGATAATTAACTTCACGCACTACCTTCATTTAACGTTCAATTGAAAGCTATTTGATTTTATTATATCATTATCTGATCAAAAATGGCACTGAAAAATATCGTGTAGTTAAAAATTTTTATCACTGTTACTTGTATTTTAAAGAATGATAAAAGTCTTAAAAGTTGTTCTTTGTCAGCCTAAGAAAGTTTACCTTAAGTGGGTGCTTAGAACAGTGCCAAGAGTACTCAAATCGATACTACTGTCTCATAAGGGCCTAGAGAAGAATCTCTTTGTAATCACTTCGCGTGTTGGGGATAGGTCTGTTTGAAGCAGCCCTTAGACTGTAGACAAAAGAGATCTTTGGTTTGTCTGTCTTGTTTTGGTGGGCATAATGCAGGGTCTTCGCATGAAAAAGAACGATATCGCCCTTGTGCAAGTCAAAATGTACACGTTTTGCAATGATCTTCTGGTTCTGAATGAGATCATCCCTGAAAGCAGAACGTTCATCAAACTGTTCCGGCTGAAAGTCCATCTTGTGCGATCCGGGAATGAATTCCAGAAGGCCGTTTTCGAGATACTCATCTGCGAGACTTAACCAGACCGATAATAGCTTGTCGTTTTCATAATGCCAGTAACGGATATCCTGATGCCAGGTGGTAACAGAGCTTTTTTGAGGCAGCTTTGTCATGATAGAGTTATGGTGGGCTAAGAGGAGGACAGGTTTTTCACCCAGAAGTTGCTCCAAGGCAGAACGGATATCTCTGTTTGTCATCCACTGTGCAAAAAGAGGATCTCTATCATAAACCTGACGTAGACGACGCGTCGTGGAATCCACCTTGTTAAGCTGCTGATACTCTTCTTCGCTCTCTATGGGCTCTATCTTCTTTTGCAGGTGCTCTACAGCCTTCATAAGGATAGCATCACAGAGTTTAGGGTCTGCAAAGTTTCTGATGAGTAAGAATCCATTGGTATGGAATTCATGGATCTGTTCGTCTGTTAGTTTCATAATGCGCGATGATAGTATGTAAGTCATTAAGATGAGGTAAAAAAGAGTTATATTGTGCTTCTTGCAATGTTGTACTTGTCGTATGAAGTATAATCTGAATCTTTATAGGTTCAAGTACAGTAAGAATTAAGCTGAAATTATTTAAAATATAAAATAATATAAAATAATATAAAGGAGTCAGATGTCTCAGGGTAGTTTTACTAAATATAACGAAACAATCAATGCGATAGTAGGTGAAAGCATACGATGTTCACCCGCATCATGGGACTTTGGCACTCTTACTATTGACTGTGACGGCAGGGCTATTGACTATTCACTTAGAAATGAAAAAGATGAGAACAAGGCAAAGTTTAGCAATGACCTGTGTGGTTTATGCGAGGAGCTCTATATGATAATGCGTTCGGATGGAGATGTTTGGATTCAATCTATAATATATTTTTTTAAAAAAAATAGTACATGGGCTTTTGAACTGAGTTTTAAATATGACTATGAGACGCAGTAGCTTGCGGCAGTGATGTATTTAACAAAAATATAAAGCAGAACTTTTATAAAGCTCTTCAGGAAGCAAGCCTGAGTCTTTGATACTGGAACGTATCAGGACTTTGTTCATACATGACTGCAGTTGATCGAGGCTGGTTTCACCTACAAGTCTATACTCATTATGTCTAAGTACTTTTGTATTGAGGGAGAAGACTCTTTCGCTATCTTCACAAAACCAGTTTAGATAGTTCATGATAAGGGAAAGTTCCAGGTTCATATTCGGCTCTTTTAAAAACTCGATGACAGACTCCTTGACTTTTTTCTCGTCTAAAAACAGATGCATCTCTTTAAATCTTTTATCTAAAAATGCCTCTATATCCGCACTGTTGTGTTGGGAGTATTTCAGGCTCTCTTTGACCTTTGACTTCAGTGAGATGATGTCATAGGGTTTACTTAGAAAAGAACAAGCACCCAGTGTCTTCGCCTTTTGCATGGAGACTTCATCGTTTAAGGCACTCACTATAATTACTTCAATATTTTCATACCTGGGATCGGACTTGATCTCTTTTAGGATTGCAAAACCGTCCGTATCGGGCAGCATAAGGTCCAGAACAAGTACATGAATTTTATGTTGATGTATCAGTTCAATGGCCTCTTTCCCATTCATGGCAAAAAAGAGAGAATACCCCTCTTTTTTTAAAACGACCTCTGCAAGTTCTATATTTTTAATCTCATCATCTACAACCAAAACCGTACTGTTTTTAAACATCTTTACCTCTTAAAACTTACTTTGAACTTTGAACCGCGTCCTAATTCGCTCTGTAGATATATCTCTGCCTCATGCATACGGGCTATGGCTAATGATACCGCCAGCCCCAAACCGACCCCTTCTTGTACGGAGTTTTCGCCTCGGTAAAAGGCCTCAAAGACTTTGTTTTGGTCTTGCTGTGATATACCTATACCGTTATCAATAATCTCTACGGAGACCTCTGCTTCATTAATGGTAAATAGGACAGATATCTTCCCTCCTGTACCCGTATATTTGATCGCATTATTAATGAGATTAAAAAAAAGCTGTTTTAATTTAAAGGCATTCATCAAAACTTCACAATTGCCTTGAGAAACAAGAGAAACTTTTTGCTGCTTTTCCTGAGCAAGAGGTTCAAGGGTCTCGACAACATCCATCACTAACTCCAGAAGACTCTCTCTTGTAAAGCTGCTTCTGATCGTATCGTTTTCACCGTCAAGAACGATTTTTACATCATTGACAAGCTGATTGATACGCGCTATCTCTTCAACATCCAAAACAATCTTTTGCCTGACCTCTATGGGGATGAGTTCATTGCTTATCTCTGACTCTAAATGTGTTCGCATGATGGCCAAGGGCGTTTTTATCTCATGCAAAAATTCGCCAAAAACCCGGTGCATGGATCTTTTATACTCTTTTAATTCGCTCATTTTCTTAACACATACCCAACAGATCGAATCGTCTCAATATAACCATCTCCTGTCTTTTTACGTAAATTTTTAAGATGGGCATCAATAGCATTGCTTGAGCGCTCCCTGTTCTCATCTCCCCAGATATATTCACTTAATTGCAGACGCGTAAAAGTGGTGTTGGGGTTTAACATAAAGAGTTCCAGGATGATGTACTCTTTGGCCGTTAGCTCCAAGGTTTTATTGACGAGCTTCACCTCTTTTTTAACTTCATCCATAGTGAGGTCCTTGCATATTATAGTAGAACTTTTTGACTCAGAGTGTCGCCGTAAAAGAGAACGGATTCTGGCTAAAAGTTCTGCATTTGAAAAGGGCTTACTGAGATAATCATCTGCCCCCGCGTCCAGACCGTTTACCCTGTCTTCCACCTGATCTCTTGCGCTTAACATCAAAACAGGCAGAGGATTATCAGCTTCACGAAGTGCTTTTAAGACTTCTACTCCGTTTAACTTGGGCATCATAATATCGAGCATCACCAGATCAAAATGCTGTTCATAGATCCTGTCAAGGGCACTCTCTCCATCAAAGGCCTGTTCAACCTGATATCGCTCCATTGTTAATAGATCACGGATATTATTGGAAAGTTTTTTTTCATCTTCTACGACTAATATTCTCATGTGTGCTTACCTTTGATTCTTAGTGTGATGCTAAACTCGCTTCCTTGCGAATGCGGCCTGTAGTGTAACTTGGCATGGAGTTTTTGTGCGTATGCAGCGCACAGGGCCAGGCCAAGTCCTGAACCTTCAACTTTTTTTGCATTGTCCAAGCGGTTGAAAATCTTAAAAAGTGACTCTTCGTCCTCTTCACTTATCCCTATGCCACTGTCTCTTACACGGATCTGTACGTAGGCTTCCTGCACTTCTACCAAGACCTTTATATATCCTTCGTCTGTAAATTTAACAGCATTGGCAAGAAGGTTGATCAAGATGTTTTTTAAGATGTTTTTATCGCAGATCAGACGCAACTCTTCACATTCGCAGCTAAGTTCCAAGGATTTTTTTTCACTCAGAGGTTTGATGATCTCGACCGCTTCGTGAATAAGACTGCACAGTTCAAGTTCTTCAAGTTCAAGGCTGAGATGTTCACTTTCTGCTTTGGCAAACTCAAGGACCTGATTGACCATCTCCAAGAGATGTTTACCTGCATTTTCGATGTTTTTTGGAAGTTTTTTATACTCACTCTCTACCAGATTCTCCTGGTCCAAAAATTGTGAAAAACCTATGATACTGTTCAAGGGTGTGCGAAAGTCATGTGAGATTTGTGAGATAAAACGGGTTTTAATCTGTGCGGAATGTTTTGCCTTTTCTAGAAGAAGCAGTTCACTCTCTTGCAGTTGAAGTTTTTGTGACTGCAGTTTTGCATTTTGCGCAATAGGTTTGGCGATGGCCCGACTTACGAAAAAGAAAAGTGCCAAAAGGCTTAGCAAACTAAAGCCCGCGACAATAAGAAGCTGTTTTTGCAAGAGTTTCAGCGGCCTGTCCAACTCTTTTTTGTTGATTAAAAAACTTAAGGTCAGTTCATCATCCAAGGCCTTGCTTAAGATCAACTGCTCTTTTGTATTGCAGGAGTTTAAAAGCTCTTTTTGTCTGTTTTTTAGACACCAGTCCTGATAAAAATCTTTGAAGTAGTAGCGTAAAGAGCTATAGGGTAAAAAGATCTCGATCTCACCTATCTCTTTGCTCGAATCGAAGCTGAGAAAGATCTTCTGTTTAAAATGTATTCCCTCATCCTGATCTTTACACTGTGACGTGGACGCGATACAGATGTTCTCTGAAGATCTGACACTGATCTGCGTATGCAGTTTAAAAACACTCTGTTTTAAGGCTATCAACTCCAAGATACGCTTATCGACGTCATCGCTTATAAGATCATCCATAAGATGAAGCGAGGCTAAAAAATCGATCTCGCGCTCTAATTCCTTGATATCCTCTTGTATCAGTACCGTGATCTGATCAAGACTCTTTTTATGGACAAACTCAAGTTTGTCTAAAGCGAGCTCCCTGTTTTGCTCATAGGTATAATACAAGAGAAGAAAAAAAGGCACCAAGGCAACAAAAAAGAAGGCGATAAATATCTTTTTGTGTAGTGAGAACTTCAAAACTCAAACCGCGCTAACTCGATAAGACTTCCGCTTACTTCCTTACTGGGAATATAACCGATAGCACCGTCGATTTTGTGTAAAAACTTTATCATCGCCTCTGATGAGTTTAAAACAGGAGGGGTCTTAACCCCCATAAAGTACATCTGGTCATAATAGATATCCCAATGATGCAGATCAGAATCAAGGATCTGCTTCACAAAGGCTTTGCGTGCAGGATGAGACGAAGGGAGGTTTAAAGCAGTGATGGAGATACCGTTTTTTTGCCGCATCTTTTTAAAATAGATATATTTCAGGTCACTCTTTTTAAGATGCAGTTTTTGGGATCGGTAAACTACAGACCAAGACTGTGCAAAGAGTGAAAATGCTACCAACAAGGCTAGCAGTATCTTCATTAAAACAGAACCGAAAAAGAGAGCAGTACTTCATCCTGACCCAGGGTATCCAATCCACTGCGTCGTGTGTGTCGATACTCTAGTTTTGTAGAAAAGGCTGTTTTGGGTCTGTATATATATCCAAAGACCGTATTTTTGTCACTCCAGTTAATACCGTTTTTACTTTGAAATCGTCGTTTTTCTCCATATCGGGCACTAAGATAAGAACTTTTATATATATGCTGCACATACTGAAGATACCAGGCCGAAGACTTCCAGGTATTTGTATAGCCGTTTGCATCTGTCCACTCGCCGTCTTTGTAAATAAATTCCGATGAAAACTCATTTTTCTTAAAGGGAAGCAGAAGATTGAGTCCGGTAAAGAGGTTGATCTCCTGCGAGGAGTCTGACCTGTAGCGTCCAAAGGGAAAAGCCAGTTTAATCAATGGAGAAAAATGATAACGGAGCTCACCGCCAATAAACTCTTTAGCCTTTACATTGTTCTGATTGGTATCGTGCTCACCGTCAACATGATAAAACAGAGAATACGAGAGCTCTCTATTATCACAGAGTCTTCCGTTGATAGAAGCCCCGGCAATGATCTTTGGAAAAAAGCCCTGGGCCACATATGGTGTAAAGGCACTCCACCTTAGGGCCGGGATATAGGTGCGATTCCAGATTCCTATGGGGGTTAAAAACTGCCCAAACTTTACTTCAATAGCATCGCTGAAAGAGTACTCGCCGTAAAGACGCATCAACTGAAGGGCCGTTGATGCGCTGTTGTCATGCGTTAAACTGTAGGTATAGGTGTCGTCTGAACCGATCTCGGCTAAAAAATGAAACTTTGGCGTGTATTCACCAAAGAGCATAATCCCTGCCTGACCCAACTGAACACTCTCGTCTTGTCTGTTCGAACCGTGAAAATTGATGTCCATATGAGCCCCGAGCGTAAGCGAAAGACCCTCATGGGCGTAAAATTCATGTCCACGTCCAAGTTGATACTCTTCAGCCCTTAAAGCCGTAAGAAACATTAATAGTAGTAAAAAATATAATCTGCTCATCGATATCCGGATGTATGGTTTTTTACATACTAGCACTTCTGTATGAAAATTGTATGAAGTTGTGCAAGATCTATATTATTATTTCAAAAATATTACAGAATTAAACAATTAAGTTTAATATCTATAAACGTATAATAATATGTCGCATTCAATTATAATAAAATTATGATAACAAATAAGTTTATATTATCTGTAAATTCATTTATGTATCAAAGGTGTAATTGAATAAAACTTAATATAAGGGAACATGAATGTATACAAAAAGTATCTTACCGTTGATGGTGACCAGTGCTTTGTTGACCTCTCAGCTGCAAGCTGGGCTGACACAAGATATTCTTGCAGGTATCACTGATGGAAGCAGGACTATCCGTGCTGAAGTGACATCGTTAAAAACGGTCGCGGTACCTGAACCAACTGATCTTGGTCTGTATGTCAAAGATAAACAACGAGCAATCGAGCTAGGGAAAGCTCTGTTTTGGGACATGCAAGTAGGGACTGACGGAGTGCAGGCCTGCGCCAGTTGTCATTTTGCTGCCGGAGCGGATAACCGTACTAAAAACCAGTTAAGTCCGGGTCTATTCACAAGCAACCAGGATGGATCCGAAAATCCGGATAAGGCTTTTGATGTTGGTACTGGTGCAAATTATCAACTAAAATCATCAGATTTTCCACGTCATATCAAATCAGACCCTCTGTTGTTTGTTTCAAATGTTTTACGTGACTCCAACGACGTAGTATCATCTCAGGGTGTGCATTATTCGGTTTTTGTCAATACCGATACCGGACCGACTGCTGCGGCTGATCCTGACGGATTTACCGTTAATGGTGTGAATACGCGAAGGGTTGCAACACGTAATACACCAACAGTGATCAATGCGGTATTTAACCATCGTCAGTTTTGGGATGGTCTCGCGAGCAACATTTTTAACGGTGTCAATCCTTTCGGAGATAATGATCCGTATGCCTTTGTGTATAAAAAATCCGTAGCCGGTGATCTTGAGGCTGTTCGTGTGAGCATTAATAACGCTTCTTTGGCATCACAGGCTATGGGCCCTCCGTTAAGCAGTTTCGAGATGTCTGCCGATGGTAGAACATGGACAGATATCGGCGATAGTGTACTTGGCAGTCCTGCTGATCATGGAAATGAAGAAAAGTACCGTAAAAAAGGGAAAAGAGTACTGAACGTACGTCCACTGTTGCAGCAGAAGGTATCACCGACGGACAGTGTACTTGGACAACTGGCCAGTAACACGGCACCGGGTTTAAAGGTAAAGAGTTATGCACAGATGATTCGCCGGGCATTTAATCCTGAGTGGTGGAATTCGGGAAGCTATGTACAGATCAATGCTGACGGTTCACGTACAATCGTAAACACCCCTACGGGAGACGAGACCTATTCTCAGATGGAGATGAACTTTTCACTCTTCTTTGGTTTGGCTGTTCAGCTGTATGAAGCGACGCTTGTAGCGGATGATTCACCTGTTGACCGTTATTTAGACGGTGACACAAACGCCTTGAGCCAAGCTGAGCTTGTTGGGTTTCACCTCGCGGATGATGAAGGACGTTGTATCAACTGTCACGGACGCGGTGAATTCACTTATGCCGCTGTCAGTCGTATCAATGAACGTGGTCTGACACGTATCCGTAAGGGTGATCTGATTGATGAGGGCTTCAACAACATTGGCGTACGTCCTACCTTGGATGACTTGGGTGTCGGTGGTACGGATCCTTTTGGAAATCCACTTGGTTTTGCACGTAGAACTCATAATGGTCAATATGACAATCCTTTGATTGCCGGAACGGCTGATGAACTTGCGGCAGATCTGGGAGATGACGGTGCATTCAAAATCCCGACATTAAGAAATGTTGAACTGACAGCACCTTACTTCCATAATGGAGCTGAGAATACGCTTGAAGATGTTATTGACTTCTATTTCCGTGGAGGTAACTTTAGAACCTTCGATGCGGCAAATTCACACCCTATCATCGGTTATACTGCAGATAGAGTGAATGAATCTCCGATTACGGGTCTGGGTATCCTGCGCGGTACTTTATTAAATTCTGGACCGGGACTTGATGATGAAGACAAGGCAAACTTGGTTGCCTTTCTCAAAGCCTTAACCGATCAACGCGTTGTCTATAGAAAAGCACCTTTTGATCATCCACAACTGTTTATACCAAACGGTCATACGGGTGATCATACTGCCGTAGTGGCAGATGATCTTGGTTTGGCAGCGGATAATTTTATTGAAATTCCGGCTGTCGGTGCCGGAGGCGGTGCTCCTTTACCGACTTTTAATGACAACCTGCCATTTTAAAGTTTAAAGAAGAATGATAATTGATGTAGGGGCGTGATTGTGCGCCCCTTAGCATACCTACTGAGCATGAATCTATTTTAAAAAAGTTTTACGCAGGGTAGATAGCGGATATGAGTGTTTTTTTATCTTTGTACTGAGGTATATAAATAAAAAGATATTGCGCTATTAACGCTCTAATAGTCTAGGACGTGGTCATCTTCAACGGTAGAGGTATCGTGTTTTTTAGCTTCATTAAGGGTATAAAAGGCACGGCTTACGATATCGTAAGGAGATTGATCGTGTCGTACGCTGGTCACGCCGATAAAGATATGGTTCTTTTGATCAAAAGTTGAATATTTTCTTACAATGTTTTGGCAGAACTTAACAGCCCCATCTATCTCGGTAGATGCCAGGATGATACCGCAACACTTGGGACTCATCTTTATAATCAGGTCTGTTTTGCGTATAAGGTTGCCGAGTTGTTCAAAGTCATTCTCATTCTCGGTATACAAGAGTGCCAGACAGAAGGGGACCGCATATCTGCTAAACCTGTACTCTTCTTGAGCTATAGCTTCTTGAACAATCTTTTTTGAAAATGTAAATGCTTCCTGCATGGGTGTCGTTAATGTGATCATACTTAAAATTATAATAGATGGACGTTACATTAGTGTTACACTGATTTTGATAAGGTAACAAAACGGTAATCTTACAGATGAAAGGCTTTAGTGGTTTTTCATCTCTCTTGCAATATCACGTTTCATATCTTTTGCCTTAAGATCAGCCCGCTTGTCATGCAGTTGTTTACCCTTGGCAAGGGCAATCTGTGCCTTGACGATGTTTTTATGGTTGAAGTACAGGCTTAAACAGACTATGGTCATCCCGTCTCTGTCGACGGCTTTGGCAAACTTGGCAGCTTGTTTCTTGTGTAAGAGAAGTTTACGGATACGGCGTTCATCATGCCTGTAATGCGCATGGGTTGTTTCAAGCAGCCCGATATGTGAGTTGATCAAGAAGAGCTCTCCCTTGATAAAACGCACATAAGACTCTTTGAGCTGCGCTTTTCCTGCTCGAAGTGCTTTGACCTCACTTCCCAACAGTTCTAGTCCGACCTCAAGTTTTTCTTCTATAGAGTAGTTATGATATGCTTTTTTGTTTGTGGCAATTGTTTCGCCCATTATACATTTTCCTTACGCCAAAGGAGCAAAGCCCCTTTAGTCACGCTAACGCTGAGTTAATTGGCATCAAGCCTAAGTGGATTCAGTCGTGTTTGTTAGTTTTTTAATCGAAAAAAGCTGCTTCCGCTTCCGGAGAAGAACCACCCTTTTTGATAACTTTTTTTCAGCTCGCTGTGTAAATGCAAGGCCGGTTCAAACAGGTCATTTGCCTCGGAGATCGTATAGTTTTGCAAGATCTCTTTTGAAGGCATTAGACTAAGTCTTCCATATTCATCAGGGCTTAACTCTTTATAAAAGTTTTCTCTGAATGATTGATAAACCTCTGGAGTGCTTATCTCAATCTTTGGTGTCAGTGTCTGTATGGGCAAACACGCTTCATCAAACTTCTCAACAAGCTCACCTATACCCGAGACATTTGCCGAATTATAGTCATAAATAAAAAAAGGTACATCCGCCCCGACTTTGGCACCTATTTTAGCAAGCTCATTCAGGCTCAGCCCCAGATCCAAGCTGTTATTGCACATCTTTAAAAAAGTAGCCGCATCCGAACTTCCACCTCCCAGACCCGCAAATGAAGGGATCTTTTTGTCGACCCGGATCGCATAGGTTTCAATGAGTTTAGCCAAGGCATCTGAGTTGGTTGCTTCAAGCAGGGCCTCATACGCCTTATAGATTGTATTTTGTTTGGTGTCACATCCAAAGTTTCCATAGAGTACAAATCCCGGTTCCTTCTTGGCTTCAAAGCTCAATTCGTCATAAAGGTCGGGAAGTTTCATAAAGCGTGAGAAGATCTCATGATAGTTCCCGCGTTTGCCGGTAATCTTCAAAAAGATGTTTACCTTGGCAAAGGCCTTATACTTTTTCATTTTTTGAACTTACTCATAAAGTCTTGAAGCTCACCGAGCTGATTGCTTGAACCGGAAGCCTGTTTATTGACGTCGGCCACGGCCTCTTTGAGTTCTTCTCTTAAGATAGTGATGTCTGATGGTGCTTCTATACCAAGTTTTACCGTACCTTTTTCAATACCCATGATCTTAACCTTAATATTATCACCAAGCCAGATGGCCTCTTCTAATTTACGTGAAAGAATTAACATAAGGGTACCTTGTTTAGTAAGTATGAAACTTTTTTATTTTTGATCTCTATGACGGCGGCTAGTTGCTCATCATGAAGCAGATATATACCATCTTGGTCTGTACTAAGTGATGCTACGGATATCTTTTTACCAAGCCAGATATCTTCCATCTCTCCGTCAAATGATATGCGCGGCATATTCAGTGCATCCAGCGGGGAGATAGGATTTTCATTATTATAGCAAAAGCTTCCTTCTCTAAGACGTTCTAATGCGCTTAAGCTACCTGCAACACCTAGTTTTTTCGAGATGATCTCACCCAGACTGCGTATATAGGTCCCTTCACTTACGGTTGCTTCAAAGGTGACAAAGGGATGGCAGTAATGAATGAGCCTGATATCAAAGATAGTTGATTGTATCTTTTTTAGTTCAACCTCTTCACCCGCGCGTGCGAGTTCATAAGCACGGACTCCGTCGATTTTTTTAGCGCAAAAGATCGGTGGAGTATATTCAAGCTCACCCTTTAAACCCTCCAGTATAGAAAGTATCTGCTCTTGTGCAAACGGCTTAATGATTTTTGGGTCAGTGACATGCTCTATATCCAAGGTGTCGGATTCAGCTCCCAGCCATAAGGTGGCTCTATAGCTCTTAGGGGCCTTGTGTAAAAAGCGAAAAAATCGGGTAAAGTTTCCAAAGGCAATGATCAAGACACCCTTGGCAAAAGGGTCCAGGGTGCCTGAATATCCTGCTTTTTTAACCTTGTATTTACGTTTTAAGCGGCCTAGAAACTGGTTTGAACTTAGACCCGTAGGTTTGTATGCAACGAAGATCTTATTCATTAGTGTCTTTCTATAAAACAAGCGATAGCGCTGTGCTGCAAGCAGAAGTTTTTTGGAAAGTATCGTACTGCCATCATTATAACCTTTCCACAAAGGAAGAGAGGATATCTCTATGGCTTCCGCCAAAGTTTATCTTGAGTTTGAAGTCTTTTCCAGCCTTGCTGACACCTAAGATACGTCCCGCACCGAAGATCTTGTGTCGGACAAGATCACCTTTTTTGAAGGAGGTGTTTTTTTCCAGGATAAATGAGCCTTCGCACAGGCCTGTCTCTTTGAAAAACCGGCTTTTACTAAGTTCGGTACGGCGACCCTTGTAAAAACGGCTGGTCACATGACTCATGGTAAGTTCAGACTCGGCTCTGGTAATGGCGACATATCCCAAACGTCTCTCTTCTTCGGTATCACTCCCATCTCCGATAAGCGGAAGGAAACCTTCTTCAAGACCGATGATAAAGACATGCTTGAACTCAAGCCCCTTGGAAGCGTGTATACTCATGATATATATGCTCTCACCCTCGACCTGATCTTGATCACTTTGCAAGGTAAGCTCATTTAAAAACTCGTCCAGGCTGACCGTTGGATTTTGCTTAACAAAATCTCTAAAGAGACCAAAAAACTCGTCTATATTGCTAAGACGATCTGTCGCATCAGGCATATTCTCATAAATGGAGCGGATCTTAAAACTCTCCTCAAGGACATCTATGAAATCATACGAAGAGTCCTGTGCTGTTTTTGCAACAGCTTTGATGGTCTTGACCAGCTTTTTAACGGTAAGAGTGTTTTTCTTTTTGATAAGGCTCTCAAGTTCGGCGTCAGTTGAAGCGTCTATATACTCAAAGATAGATTTTTCATTTTGCATGGCCGCCATCTCAAGCTTATCTATGGTTGCCTTACCCAGACCGCGTTTGGGTTTGTTGATGATGCGTTTAAGTGAAAAACTATCATGTGCATTGGTGACAACGCGAAGATAGGAGATTAGGTCTTTGATCTCTGCTCTGTCGTAAAAGCGCAGACCTCCCACCAGCTTATAAGGGACTCTGTGTCTGGCAAGACCTTCTTCCAAAGAACGCGAAAGTGCATTGATGCGGTAAAGAACAGCGATATCATCTGCTTTTTCACCTGAAGTAAGGAGTTTGTTGATAGCGGTTGCTATTTTATTGGCCTCTTCACCCTCATCATGTGAACTCATCGTTGCAACGTCTTTTCCCTTTCCCTTGGTAGAGATGAGTTTTTTCCCCAGGCGGTTTCTGTTATGTTCGATGAGGGCGTTGGCAGCATTTAAGATAGGCTCGGTTGAGCGGTAGTTGTTCTCAAGTTTAACGACATGGGTATCTTTAAAGTCTTTGTCAAATTCGATAATATTACGTATATTCGCTCCACGCCAGCCGTAAATACTCTGATCATCATCCCCTACAACACATAGGTTGTTGTGAGCCGAACAGAGTTTTTTAAGAAGTCTAAACTGAAGCTCATTTGTATCTTGATACTCATCAATCATGATGTACTGATATTTTTCACTTGTCTCTTTGGCTAGTGCTTCATTTTCATTAAGAAGTTTGTAGGTCAGTGCAAGCAGATCATCAAAGTCAACAAGGTTGTTCTCATATAGATGTGCTTCATACTGCTCATATATCTTGGCTATTGCCTTGTAGTTTTTCAGTTCAGCCTGGGCATAAGCCTCGTCCGGAGAAAGAAGGGAATTTTTGTAACGAGAGATCTCGCTCGCGATCAGCGCAACAGGTACTTCGGAATTAAACTTTTTGATCAGGCGTTTTTTATCTTCCGTATCGATAACGACAAAGTTGTTCTTGCGTCCAAGCTTGTTAATGTGAAATTTTAAAAATAGCAATCCAAACTTGTGAAAGGTACATAGCAAAGGAGGAAAAGAGGTGGGCTTAATCATAGAAAGAGCGCGTTCACGCATCTCTTTTGCAGCCTTGTTGGTAAAGGTCAGGGTGAGCGTATTGGCGGCAGGAATACCAACCACGTCCAGAAGGTAGGCTAGCCTTGATGTAATGGTCTTCGTCTTTCCACTTCCCGCACCGGCAAGAATGAGCATAGGTCCATCTATCTTTTTTACAGCTTCGCTTTGGGCGTCGTTAAGGCCTTGAAATATATCTTCCATCATTGTTCACTTGTTGATACCAATCTTAAATAAAGAAAAGGCATTGCGTAATATTGTCATAGTTATATTGATTATAACTAAATTTAAATAAATAATTACAAAAGCATTGCAATGTTTATAATTTATGGTTATAATTTTACTATTAAAATAACTTATAGGAATCATTATGTTAAAAGATTTTGCAAAATTACATACCTTTTTAACGGTAATAAAGGAAAAAAGTTTTTCAAAAGCTTCAGCGAAATTGGGAATTTCACAGCCGGCAGTTACACAACAGATCAAATTTATTGAAGAATATTTAGATACTAAAATTGTCGAACGTAAAAAAAATGGTATCAAACTTACCAAAGAGGGTGAAGATCTTTATCGTATCGCTATTCGTCTGGAAAAATCGATTGCTTCATCTGAAAAGGACCTTTTAAAGATCATTAACAAAGAGTTTACCTTTGTCCTTGGTGCTTCCTTTGCTATTGGAAACTATGTCGTTCCGCCTCAAATTCAAAAGATCAAAGAAAAAATCGATAATGAAGTCTACCTTCGCGTGGGCAATTCGGAAGAGATGATTGATCAACTTGAAGATAAGAAGATTGATATCGCACTTATTGAGTCAGCCGTGTTTAGAGATGGGATCGTCTATAGAGAGTGGTTAGAAGACGAACTTGTGATCTTCTCAAATCAGCCCATCCCAAAACAGCTTAAACGCGAAGACATGTATAAGTTTGACTGGATCTGCCGGGATGAAAACTCACACACACGTAAACTGACCTCAGAAGTGTTTGAAGAGATCGGTGTTGAGTGTTCAAGCTTTAATGTGATCGGTGTTCTCGCCAGTCCTACAGCGATCAAAGAATCGATCACGCATGCAGATAAAAATGCGCCAAGACCTGTTGTTTCAGTGATGTCGCGTCACGTACTTGCGGATGACGTCGCAGCGGGCCGTATTTATGAAGGACGTATCAAGGGTTATCGTATTATTCGCAAGTTTTACATTGCCTACAGCAAAGATCGCAAGCATGACGCTTTTATCGATAATGTCGTCAACTTCTTGCTTTCAATACGCTCCGTATAATTTAGCTAAGCCTTTGGCTTAGACCTAATCTTTTTTACAGATCTCTATGTACTTGCTTTTTAGAGCAATCTCGGCAAGCTGACGACTCACTCATTTTCTAAAGAAATATTTGCTATGCAAATCGCCACGGGTTATTTTCTAAAGAAATGTCGGCAAGCCGAGCGTTTCACTCATTTTAAGAATTTCTGATTTTCCGGATTTGAAAGCAAGGCTTCCATTGAAGATTTCTCACCATTACTGTCTGCTTTATTATTTGTTGTCTGCAGGCTGGAGGGCTCTTCTACAGAGGCTAGGTTTACAAAGATTGGCGTCTCATCGATGATGATCTGCATAATACTCAGCAGGGGTACGGTAACGACACTGCCTAAATTATCTGCTCCAAACCCTGCTTCAAAGATAAGGCTGTTATTGTCAATGCGTGCACTTTCAAAGGTATATCCTGCGAGAAAAAAGAGTGTCATAGGACGAAATTCTGAGGTGATTTCAGAGGGGAGCTGAGGGTTAAAGCTAAGGGTTTCTATCTTGCACAAGATTCCAAAATTTTGTTCTCTTTCGAAAAAATGGGTTAAAATCTCGATGATATGTTTTTGCATCAAGTTGGCGTAAGATCTGTCTTTGAGTATATCATATAACATTGGTTTAAAGCCCTGTTTAAAGTATTTACAAGATTATAGCATTTTCTATGATGTAGAAATCTACCATGGCATTCATAACAGCTATTTTTGAATAGTTTTTGATCTCTTTGAGCGGGATATCGGCTATTTTTATCCTTGAAGCATCTAAGTATCTCTGTCTGGTTGTCCCTTTGAGAAGTGGTGACTTCGGGCTTAACCATTCTTTTCCATTGTAAAAACAGATGTTGGCAATGCTGGTGTCTGTTACGAGTCCGTTTTTAACCATAATGATCTCATCTGCCTCTTCTTTTTGCGCAAACAGGGCATTGATCTCATCTCTGTTTTCATACTTGAGAGAGTAAGAGATGTCTGTCTCTAGGAGTTTAAAGCTTTGGATCTTTTTTGCTCGGTAAGGTATATATTCAAGTTTTTCTATCTCTTTTTCATACACGATACGACATCTGTACAGACCGTTTTTTGGGGGTGAGAGTTCTAGCTTGAGGGTATTGTCAAAGCCAAGCTTCGCTCTTGAAGTATTGACTCTTTGTTGGTGATAGTTCAGGTGAAAAACAGAACCATCCCGGCATTTTATCGTTTCTAAAAGCTTAGTCATTTGAAAAAAGAGGGGTAGAAAGATAACGCTCTCCGGTATCACACAGTATCGTGACAATGGTCTTCCCCTCGTTCCCAGGACGTGAAGCTATCTGTTTGGCTGCAAATACATTCGCACCCGCAGAGATACCCACAAGCAGGCCTTCTTCCCTTGCCAGGGCCTTAGCCGTTGACATTGCCTCCTCATTGCTGACCTGGATGACTTCTCCATATACCTGCGTGTTTAAAATCTCAGGAACAAAACCGGCACCGATCCCCTGGATTTTGTGGGGTCCGGGCTTACCGCCGGACAAGATAGCTGAGTCACTCGGCTCAACGGCAAAGATCTGAACCTGCGGAAGTTCTTTTTGTAAGACCTCGCTTATCCCGGTAATAGATCCACCCGTACCGATGGCAGCAACAAATATATCCAAGGCATTTTCGGTGTCATTTAGGATCTCGATGGCAGTCGTACGTCGGTGGATGTCAGGGTTGGCCGGGTTTTGAAACTGCTGTAAGACATGAGAGTTTGATATTGTCTCTTTAAGCTCATTGGCTTTATCAATGGCTCCTTTCATCCCAAGCGGGGCGGGGGTAAGCTCAAGTTTAGCGCCTAATGCCTGTAGGAGGTTACGACGTTCCATACTCATAGACTCCGGCATAGTAAGAATAAGCTTTAAATTAAGTGCTGCACAGACAGAGGCAAGTGCAATCCCTGTGTTTCCACTGGTAGGCTCGATGATCGTTGTATCAGCATTGATGGTCCCATCCTCCAATGCGGTATTAACCATGTTGAAACCTATTCTATCCTTGACTGAAGAGGTCGGGTTCATAAACTCACACTTGCCAAGAATGGTGCATCCTGTCTCTTCCGAGGCTTTGTTTAGGCGGACAAGGGGCGTATTACCAATAAGCTCGGTCACATTATTTGCTATTTTCATGAAGATTCCTAGTACTTTAATTATGATAATAGTATCTTTTTGATTCTAAGAGGGAGTTAAACTTTAGTGCTTTGCTTGGGTATAGAGGCGTGAAAAACACACTTTTAAGGATAGATGATTCCCCCGCCTGCTCTGTTGGCTGAGTGTAAAATAATAGTATTGTTTTTACTGGCATAAAACTGCATAAGCAGCCTTTGAATCGTAGGTTCGATGGAGGGCATGAACCAGGCGTTGTTACTTGTGGCAATCATAAACTTTGGACTGCCTTCAAAGAGTTCATAACAGGTGGCTTCGTAACAGACCGCATTTCTAAAGATAATATCCTTGATTGTGAAGTCCGTGGGTGCATTGGCACTGAGGTAGTCTGAAGCGCCCGCGAAGATAGCGCTGTTAATAGGTTTGGCTAAGAATGAAGGCAGGGGGATATACTCGCCAAAAGGGACCAGTATCATCTTTTTGGCAATCTGCATTTTTCCGTCTTGAAAGAAATAGGTAGCATTAAAGTTCTGTCCATTTTCATCATACAAGCTGCCGGTTATGATGGATATCTTAAAACTTCGACCTTTAAGTGTTTCTATGAGATCTCTGTGGCGATTGAGAAAAAGAGGATAGGCACTCTCAGGTAATATAACGAGATCTTTTTTCTGCTCAATCGCCTTGTCAATAGTGTTAAGGTTTTTCTCTATGGTTTGTGGGATATAAGATTGGTTCCATTTTATATCCTGTCTAAGATCGGTTTGCACCAGTGAGATATTAAGGGGGAGGTTCTGCTCTTGATGACTGGAAAAGTTTAAGGCTGGAAGAAGCAGGAGTAAAAAGAGGTAACCTTTTTTCTCTTTAAAATAGACATAAAGAGCAAGGGAGAGCAAAATAAGAGCGTATTGCCATTTTTCAACTCCGAAATAACTGTGCACAAAAAGAAGTTCCGGCTGAAGCCAGTTAAAGTCAAAGGGCTCAAAAAGACTGAGTAAAAAGAGCATTGCAGCACGTAAAAGGGGATGAGTGGGTAGGGATACCAGCCAGAAAACAAAGGCATAGATAAAAGCAAAACCAACAGCTACAAGCGGCACACTCCAAGCGAGACCGTAATATCTAAAACTAAAACCTATCCAATAAAACCATAACAGACCGATTAAAAAACCGGCAAAGAAGAGGCTCTTTCTGCTTGAGGTGATCAGCAGATAAAAAGCGTATAGACCGAGTAGACTGTTTAGAAGATAAAGTTCAAGTTCAAAATGGAAGAAGTAGATAAAAGCAGAAAAAGATAGAGCAAGAATAGACGCCGTACGGAGTTCCTGGTAAGAAAAAAATGATTTGAGTTTTTGCATAAATTGGATACTTGTTTTTTTAGAATTATAACTAAAATAAAAAATTTAAATTTACAAAAAATATTTTTTTATATAAAAGACGAGAAGTGCTATGATAGTTACAAACAATGATAAAAGCAGAGGAGTATAGGTTCAGTTTGACCCAATCTGTCCATGCAAACATCTCCTCTGAAGCAATCTATATCTCAGGTGTAAAAATATGAGTTGTCAATATGAATATAAAACTCAGGGGCATTGTCCCAATGAAGCAGATGAGTCCGGTCTATGTTTTTGGCATAATCCAAAGACGGACAAGGGTAATGTGTTTGTCAAAGAGGAGTTAGAAAAATATCTTGAGTCAAGTACGAATTTGGAAGGGTTTCAACTAAGCAATGCTGACTTACATGGGATTAGGTTAATGGTTTCGGGTAAAAAAGAGGGCGTAAACTTATCTTATGCCGACTTATACCATGCCAACCTCTCCGAGGCACATCTTTTTCATATCAACCTCTCGCACAGCTCCTTGATGAAGGCCAACTTGAGTGAGGCAAACCTTAACCTCGCCAATCTACAAGATGCCAATATGTTAGGTACGCTTTTTTCACATACAAAGATAGAACATATACAGTGGGGCAAGGATGTAGTACAAGAGAGAAAAGCGATGTTGGCATATCAACAGAGTCAAAAGACGGCAGAGGCAAGTAAAAAGAGGGAAGCCTTTGATTATTTTGAACAGTCTGAAGAGATTTACAGAAATCTGCGGAAACTTTCAGAATCACGTGGACATTTTGAACATGCAGGGTACTTTTTTCATAAAGAGATGGTCATGAGACGTTTTCAGTTAAAACCTTACTCCTTCTCCCGAATGATATCAAGACTGGTTGATCTGTTTTGCGGATACGGGGAAAAACCTATCAACGTCATCTTCTTCTCTTTAGCTGTTATCTTCACTTCTGCCGTCCTTTTCTTTTTTGCGGGAATACAAAACGCAGATGAGTTGGCGGTCTTTAGTTTTGATAAGGGGCTTATGGACAATAGTTTGCATTTTTTCAATGCCTTGTACTTTTCTGTTGTCACCTTTACCACCTTGGGTTATGGTGACATCTCCCCGCTTGGGTTTTCAAGGGTTATCGCTGCGACAGAAGCCTTTATAGGCTCGTTTACCTTAGCCCTGTTTGTCGTTGTGTTTGTTAAGAAGATGACACGGTAGCCATCATCTTGAAAAATCACAGAGAGATTTTTTATACTCTGCTTCACTGCTGTTAAGAAGATGACGCGTAGCCGTGGTCTTGGAAAAATCATTGAGTGATTTAAAACATTTCATTTCACTTCGCAAAGTGGCCGGGGCTGGTTTTCTTGAGTGCTGCTGATGTAGGTATTTAAGCCCTTAAGGCTTTTGTAGGGGATTTGCCAAGCCATTAGGTTGACCAGCCAACTCGGAGGATAACCTCCGGGATCTCCCAGCAGACTAAGAGTGACCTTTGTTTGATGGTCTTTGGTTTTTTCCAGTATGAATTCAGCATAAAGATAATTGAACCAAACCCCTTTATTTTCACCTGTATACCTATTGATGGAACCTAAGGTGATGATCTGCCTGTTTTCATACACTTTTTTTTGTATTTTTGCCCAGACCTGGCGTCGGTTAAGTGGCCATGGCGGCTGCATGAGAAGGTAGACATGCTTATCTTTGCTATCGGCCTGTATGCAGTCTGCCAACCAGGAAGTATAGGTCTGTGCGTTCATAATGACATCAGAGATGAGTTCCAAAGAGTAAGGCATCTGCATTTGGGCTTTAAACTGGACAAACTTGAATTTTTCATCATGCTTGGTATAGATCTTGATCTCGTCTATATCCTTATACTCTTGCCATGAAAAAAGCAGTACAGGTAGAAGCAAGAAGAGAAACCTAGACATCTGAGAGCCTTTTAATGATCATCTTTTGCCCCTCCAGCATGACACGTCTGTGGCTGTACTGTATCAGATGCTCTCCGTAGGGAAGGTAAGATATGAATCTAAGAAGAAAATGGTGAGTACGCAGATGTAGGTAAAGGGTTGATAGGGTCTCATCCCTATTTTTGCGCAGTATCCATCTTCCTCGTCCTGAAAAGTCACCCCCAATTTCAAAAGAGGCGAAAGAGGGTTTGTGCAGCCTTGTGACCTGAATGTCAAAATGCAGGTGCAAGAGATGAAAAAGTGTGAAATAACAGTCGATCTTAGAGTGTGAAGAGATCTCGCCTTGGGTGTGGACCTGTACCTGGATGACATGTTTCCATAACTCGGGCCAAGAGCTCACATTCAAGACGATATCCCAAACCTTTGAGGGTGAATAAGTAAAGCTGTCTTTATCAATAAATGTAAAATGTTTCATATCGTATTATAGCGTGAAATTATGTTCTTAAGCGAACTCCTCGAATGACACTCTGTACTCTTGAGTGTAAATGTTTTTATGGAGTATAAGAGCTTGATTGCTGTTCTTGTCATGAGAGTAGATCTCGTATAAGCTTTGTAGAGGCGGCCTTAAGATATAATGCGCGCAATTTAATTTAAGTAAGGATTTACAATGGAATCAATCATCATGATGGTAGGTCTGTTTGCGATTATGTATTTTATCATTATTCGTCCACAGCAAAAACAGGCAAAAGAGCATAAAGAGATGCTCTCAGCCCTTACAAAAGGCGATAAAATCGTTACAACGGGTGGTCTTATTGTGGATATCGTAAAGGTTGAAGAGACTTTCTATAAGGTTAAGCTTGATAAAGATACGGAAGTCCGTCTGACAAAAGATGCAGTAGCACGAAAGTACGAGGATGAAGCTTAATTATCGCGTAGTCATTTTTCTTGCCGCATTTTTATTCGGCATATCCTTTTCCATTCCTACGCTCACGCAGAGTGAAAGCGGTGCAAAGATCACACTTGGTCTTGATCTTCAAGGCGGTTTGCATATGCTTCTTGGCGTTAAAACGGAAGAAGCTGTAAAAGCGCGTTTTAAGTCTATAGCTGCGAGTATTAAATACTTTACCGAGAAAAATGATATCTTGGTGGATACACTTGAAATCACGGATGAAGGTGTGGAGTTTTCCATCTTGGATGAAGATGATATCCCTGCCATTAGCCAGATGCTTTCCAAGACGGAAGGGCTTGTGGTTAATCAGACAGAGCTGGCTTTTTCGCTGAGCTTTTCTGAACTTGAAGTGGAAAAGACTAAAAAGCAGTCGGTTGAGCAAGCTATTGAGACCATACGAAATCGTCTTGACCAGTTTGGTCTGGCCGAGCCTACCGTTGCCAAGCAGGGAGATGAGAAGATCCTTGTTGAGCTTCCGGGTATTAAAAGCCAGGAAGAAGAGCAGCGTGCGAGAGAGTTGATCTCAAGAGCGGCTTATCTACAGCTGATGGCCGTAGACGAGGACAGAAAGTCACGTGTTTATCAGATGAGTGACGCTGAAGCAGCGAAATATGGAGATATTATTCTTCCTGATGCGCAGCAGCCGGGGGTCAAATACCTGATCAAAGAGATCCAGATCCTTGATGGCTCGATGTTGACCAATGCACAGGTGCAGTTTGATCAAAAAACAAATGAACCTGTTATCAGTTTTGCTCTGAATTCCGAGGGTGCAGCCATCTTTGGCGATTTTACGGAGAAAAATGTAGGAAACCATCTAGCTATCGTACTTGACGGGAAGGTCTTTTCGGCGCCTGTAATCAATGAGCGTATTGGCGGTGGACACGGACAGATCTCAGGAAACTATACGGCTCAGGGTGCTCAAGATTTGGCTATTGCACTGCGTTCAGGTGCGCTTTTGGCACCGATCTACCTGATGGAAAAACGCTCAGTGGGTCCAAGTCTGGGTGCAGACAGCATCAAGTCGGCCTCTATCGCCCTTATGGGCGGTTTTGTTCTTGTTGTCATCTTTATGCTGGTGTATTACAAGATGGCCGGTGTCATTGCCAATATCGCATTGATCGCCAACTTGTTTATCCTCTTGGCGGTGATGTCTCTTTTTGGAGCCACATTGACGCTTCCGGGTATGGCAGGTATCGTGCTCACAGTCGGTATGGCCGTTGATGCCAATGTCATTATCTCTGAGCGTATTCGTGAGCTCCTGTATCAAGGTGTTTCTGTGCGTAAGGCGATTGAACAGGGTTATGACAATGCGACATCGGCGATCTTGGATGCCAATATCACGACGCTTATTGCTGCTATTGTTCTGTATGTTTACGGAACGGGCGCGATTAAAGGGTTTGCGATCACGATGAGTATCGGTATTTTGGCCTCGATGTTGACTGCGATCCTGGGAACGCACGGGATCTACTCTATGGTGTTGGAACGCATAGAAAAGAGCAAGAACCTAAACAGCTGGTTTGGGATAAAGGCCTAATATGGAATTTTTTAAATACACAAAAACGTTTGACTTTATGTCCAAGAAGATGATCACTTTGATCATCTCTTTAACGCTTGTACTTGCTTCCTACGCTGTTCTTTTTACAAAGGGTCTGAACTACGGTATCGACTTTGCCGGCGGTACGGTTATTCAGGTTAAGTATGATAAAACAGCCCCGATTACCCAGATGCGTAAGTTGATTGCTGTTAATGAGCTTTTTAACGGGGCCTCTATCTCCGAGTTTGGCTCACCCGATGAGGTGGTTATCCGGGTCAGGACTTCGAGTTCATCCGTAACCACGGATATGGGTGATATAGCCAGAGAGGTTCTTAAAGGAAGCGGAAACTTTGAGATTCGCCGTGTGGATATCGTCGGTCCCAAGGTCGGGAATGAGCTGAGAGAAAAAGGGATCATGGCGATGGTGTTAGCCGTCATCGGTATCTTGATCTATGTATCCTTTAGGTTTGAGTGGCGCTTCGCCTTGGCATCTGTTGTGGCTTTGATCCATGATGTCTCTATCGCTATGGGCGCGATCTCTCTTTTCGCTATTGAGGTTAACCTTGATATTTTGGCGGCTATGTTGACAATACTGGGATATTCACTGAATGATACGATTATCGTCTTCGACCGTATCCGTGAAGGTATTAACAAGATCAAATCAGCTCTGCTCTCCGAGGTAATCAACGAGTCGGTTACACGTACCCTGTCGCGTACGACACTGACTTCATTGACAACCTTCTTTGTTGTTCTGACTTTGTGGATGTGGGGTGGTGAAATTATTCATGGATTTGGATTTACGTTACTTGTGGGTATAATCGTAGGTACATATTCTTCAATCTTTGTTGCTTCTCCGGTTTTGATCTGGTTGGGCTTTGACATCAAAGCCTTTAGAACAAAGCTGTCAGACAGAGAAAAAAGAAGAATTGAGAAAGAGCGTATGCGGGCACAGTTTGAGCAAGGTACGTTGTAAGAATATAAACAAGGATATACCCACTTTCATTTTAGTAATGGGGTATCGGCGTTGAGCGCCAGAAAGGATTCATATGGATTGGGGAAAAGTAATATACGTATTTTTTACTCTGATGAGTTTAACATCTACGGCAGGTTTTTTATATGAGCACAGTGCCATTGCACTTTTTATGGCGGGGTCTTTAAATCTGGTATCTACCATTTTAAAGATCGGCGTGCGAAACCTGCTTGCAGCGGAACTTTTGGCAAGCTCTTTAGTCGCAGATTTACATCTTATCCCCGCTTTTATCTATTTAGTGATTGTCGGTAATGTAGAGTGGGCGATAGCTCTGGCTATCGGTGCATTGCTTGCAAATATCTTTTCAATGGGACTTGTTCTGGTTGAAAGTTCACGAACTCGAGAAGAGTACTAAAATCAAAGAGAGGAACTTGCTTCCCTCTTTACATCCTCACACATTAATACTAAGGGTTAGAGGCTAACGCTTAGTATTAATGATGTTTTTACAAAACCTCATACAAGGAAGAAATTTGGAATACAATCCATCTGATGTTGAAACAAAATGGCAAGAATTTTGGGACAAAAATGAAAGTTTTGAGCCCAGTGAAGATTATAGTTTAGACAAAAAATATATTTTGAGTATGTTTCCCTTTCCAAGCGGACGTTTACATATGGGACATGTCCGTAATTATACTATCGGCGATGCTTTTGCGCGTCACTACCGTCAAGCAGGTAAAAATGTCTTGCATCCGATCGGTTGGGACAGTTTCGGTATGCCGGCAGAAAATGCAGCGATAAAGAACGGCAGCCACCCCAAAAAATGGACCTATGAAAATATTGATTACATGCGCTCTGAGCTCTCACGCTTAGGGCTCTCTTTCTCTAAAAAACGCGAATTTGCAACTTCTGATGAGCTTTATACAAAGTTTGAGCAGGGCTTTATTATTGATATGTTCAATAAGGGCCTGATGTATTCTAAAAAAGGTCTTTTGAACTGGTGTGAGAATGATCAAACGGTACTGGCAAACGAGCAGGTAGTCGATGGTTGTTGTTGGAGATGTGACACCCCTGTTGTTAAAAAAGAGATGAACCAGTACTACTTCAAGATTACGGATTATTCGGATGAACTGTTGGAAGATTTGAAAAAACTTGAGGGGGGTTGGCCAAAGCAGGTTCTTACAATGCAGGAGAACTGGATCGGCAAGTCGATAGGACTTGAGTTTGATCTGCATTTTGATGCGGCCTCCAAGACAAAACTTTCTTATGCTTTTGAAAAGTTTGATGTCTTTACAACCCGTCCCGACACGATTTACGGAGTAAGCTATTGTGCCTTGGCTCCTGAGCATGATATCGTGACACACATGCTTGAGAAGGGACTGCTTAGCGAAGATAAGATGGCTGTGATCGAGTCTATGAAAAATGCCTCTTCTATTGATAGACAAAAAGAGAAGGCAGGTATGTCCCTTGATATCTCAGTCGTTCATCCTTTAACGGGTCAGTCAATCCCTGTGTGGATCGCAAACTTTGTTTTGATGGATTATGGCTCAGGTGCGGTTATGGCCGTTCCTGCCCACGATGACAGAGATTATGACTTTGCCAAGAAGTATGATCTGCCGATTAAGGCCGTTATCAAGCCAAGAGATGGAGCGCTTCCCGAAGGCAAGGCCTTTACCGAGGCAGGTATACTGTTTGACTCAGGCGAGTTTGACGGTATGAAGTCCAAGGAGGCCCGCTCAAAGATCATGCACCATTTTGATACGCAAGATCTTGGTAAAAAAGTTATTAACTTTAAGCTCAAAGACTGGGGTGTCAGTCGCCAACGTTACTGGGGCGCTCCACTTCCTTTTATCCATTGTGAGGACTGTGGCTTGGTCATGGAAAAGAAAGAGAACCTTCCTGTAGCACTTCCTGAAGATGCGCAGATCACAGGGGAGGGTAACCCGCTTGATCACCACCCGACCTGGAAGCACTGTAAATGTTCTGTTTGTGGTAAAGACGCGGTTCGCGAGACGGATACTATGGACACCTTTGTTCAGTCGTCTTGGTATTTCTTGCGTTATACAGCAAGTCCGGCTATCTGGAAAGATCAGGCTTTTGATAAAAAAGAGATTGATTACTGGATGGGCGTTGATCACTATATAGGGGGGATAGAACATGCTATCTTACACCTCCTGTATGCGCGTTTTTTTACGAAGGTGATGCGTGATATGGGATATGTGGATTGTGATGAGCCTTTTAATCACCTCTTAACGCAGGGTATGGTGCTTAAAGACGGTGCAAAGATGTCAAAGTCCAAGGGTAATACGGTTGATCCTGATGCCCTGGTTGAAAAATACGGTGCTGATACCGCCCGCCTTTTTATTCTTTTTGCCGCGCCTCCGACGCAAGAGCTGGAGTGGAATGACTCGGCCGTCGAGGGCGCTTACCGTTTTTTAAAACGTTTTGCTGACAGATCAAGCCATGCTTATGAAACAGATCTTATTCCAAGCATTGTCCATGATACGCTTTCAAAAGAGGAAAAAGCGGCACGAAAAAAAGTGTATGAAGCCCTTGTCCGTGCCAATGAAGTCTTTGATGAACGCCACACCTTTAATACACTTATCGCAGGTGTTATGGAGGCGATGAATGCACTGAACGAACAAGAGAATGCAGATATATGGACAGAAGGGTACTGGATACTCTCCTCGATCATTGAGCCCATCGTTCCTCATTTGGCGTGGGAAGTTTCTGATAAACTCTTCAATCGCAAGAACTTTTCACCTGCAAAAGTCTTAGAAGAGGTCTTTACGGTTGACAGTATTGTCATGGGAGTCTCCATCAATGGTAAAAACCGCACACAGATTGAGGTCTCACCTTCGGCATCAAAGGATGAGATGATAGCTACTGCAAAACGTGAAGCAGCCAAGTGGCTAGAGGGCGTGAGTATAGTAAAAGAGATTGTTGTTCCTAACAAACTCGTAAACCTGGTTGTAAAAGCATAGGTACGTAAACTCAGTGCAGGGAGACAGAAATGACGATATACATCAATAAACTTCTCGCAACTCTTTTGATACTGCTTGTGGTGGCAGGGTGCGGGTATATGCCCGCGTCCAAACAGGCACGTCGGGTTGTAGGTGAAAAACTCTTTGTTGAGGTTGATGTCTCACTTCAGGATCCGGAGAATGCTGTACTGATAAAAGATGCCGCGAGAAAAGCGGTAGTGACACGTTTTCATGCTTCGTTAGTCCCACAACATGAGGCAAAGACCACCTTATGGCTTGCACTTTCACGTATTAGCTTTAGTCCCTTGCAGTATGACGAAAATGGCTATATCATAGTCTACAGAACCAATATCACCATACAAGTCATGCGTAGAAATGCAAAAGAGAAAAAGAGATATGTCTCAAAAGGAACATTTGACTTTACGATTGAGCCAAATGCGGTTATAACAGACGCCCAGCGTTTTGATGCGATCTCTCAAGCATCCTTAAAGGCACTTGACTCTTTTGTTGCTCAGGTAGGAGCAGAAGGAACTAAGCTATAATATAAGATATTTACATCACTGCACAGGAGGCCTTATGACAATTAATCAAATTATTAAACGGGCATTTGAACGTCTGAAAAAAGAAGATAAACTTTTAACTCCGGACTTCTACAAGGAGGCCTTTTGTAAAGAAGCCAAGGCTGCCGGTATCATCGTTGAGGATTGCAATCAGGTGGAAAAATTCACCAAAAAACTTGACCAGTCCCTGCAAAATGAACTGAAACAGTACCGTGTTAAAACGCTTAATGAACTCATTACTTTTTTCATTGCTAAACTAAACAGATCCAAGCCCGCCGAAGCGAGTTCACAGAACACAGCCCTTACTTCCCTGTTAAAACGTATCTTGCAGACGGTAGCATCCTTGCATAATGCACAACTTTCTGCTTTATCGACGAAATCGGTTAAGGACCTTGACCTGGTAACAGATGCTTCTCAGATTGAAAAGATCAAAGATGAGTGGATAGAGTTCCTGACGGTGTATGATGACAGCTTCTTAAATCTTCTCAAGCCCTTGGGCAAAGTTAATAAAAATGATATTAAAACAACCATTGAGAACCTCAGTATTCAGGGTAATTCAGCATCGAAAACAGGAGAGGATGAATATCAAAGCCTTGCACTGCTGTTTATCGCTTCTTTTGTACCATCTATTGCTTCGAGCGTCAATGATGAGTTGGCCCATATTTCCGAAGAAATCCGTTCAAACCCGCAAAGCCTTGGTTCTAAGGCAATGATGCTCTCTATTAAAGATGCTATAAAACTACGCACGAACCTGGATAAGGCTCATGTCAAAAAAATGCTTCTTGCTCTGGACAGGGTGCTGGAAAAGCTTTCGGTCCAACTCCTCTCGCTAATAGAAAAAACTGATCATTCCGGAAAAGAGATCTCAAAGATCAAGAGCAATCTGGAGAAGTTGGAAGTGGGGCAGAGTGACGACCTGAAATCAGCACATAAAAAGTTATATACCATCGCTTCCTCTTTGGAAGAGGAGACACAATTTTTAGGGTCTGAATTAAAAGAGCACACGCTTGTGATATCTGAGATGGAAGAGAAGATTAAAAACTTGGAAGAAGAGCTTCAGACCGCCAAAAAAGCCTCTAGAGAAGATGCCTTGACGAAACTTTTTAATAAACGTGCCCTGGATGAGTTCTTAGAGATTAGAGAGGGAGAGTTCAAACGCTATAAGAAACCTTATAGTCTGGTGTTCTTTGATATAGACCTGTTTAAACAGGTCAATGATACATATGGACATGACGCAGGTGATATTGTCTTAAAGGGTTTTGCGCAGATCTTTAAGCAGTTGGCCAGAAAGGTAGATATTGTCGGTAGATACGGGGGTGAAGAGTTTTTAGCCATCTTGTCTGAAACAGATCATAAGGGGGCTCAGGTCTTTGCTGAAAAGGTCAGGGAAAAACTTGAAAAAAGCCGTTTTGTTCATGCAGGTAACAAACTGCAAGTGACCATCAGCGGGGGGCTCGCCTTTAGAGAAGAGTACCCCTCGATGAAGGCTATGATAAAAGCAGCAGATGATAAGCTCTACAAGGCAAAAGACAGTGGACGTAATCAGATAGTCGTATGAATTTAAATGATTTTTTAGAGCGAAAACCTCTGTATTATAGTGAGATAGACTATACGCGTATGCCTCGTGCCTACGCTTCAATCAAAGAGCATCTTAAAATACCCAAAATCATTCATCTTGTAGGTACGAATGGAAAAGGCACAACAGGGCGCTTTGTCGCAAACGCCCTGTATATATCGGATCTTAAGGTAGGGCACTATACCTCTCCTCATATCCAAGATTTTAATGAACGTATTTGGCTCAATGGAACAAACTGTGACGATGAGCGTTTAGAAAATGCCCATCAAAGACTCCAGGCATTGCTCACGGATGAGTTCAAAAATACGCTAAGCTATTTTGAGTACACAACATTTTTAGCGATGATAGTTTTTCAAGAGTGTGATTATGTTGTCCTGGAGGCAGGTCTTGGCGGTGAGTACGATGCGACAAACACCTTTGACAAGGTGCTCTCTGTCATTACACCCATAGGCATGGATCATCAGGACTTTTTGGGATCTTCGATTAAAGAGATAGCTCAGACAAAACTAAGAAGCGTGACGAACAAGGCCATTTTAGGTGAGCAAAAATATCAGGAGGTATTGAGCGTTGTTGATGAACTTCAAGCCTCTTCATTCGTTAGATTTATCCCATACAAAACCCGCTTGGACGATGAGATGATAGTCATGGCTGAAGAGATAGCACAAGAGATGGAGCTTCCTCACTATTTGCAAGAAAATCTCCTTTTGAGCATGAGTGTCGTGAAGGAGTTGGGCTATAAAGTTAAGAAAAACTTATTTAACTCTCAGCGATTAGAGGGTAGAATGCAAAGAATAAGACCAAATGTCTGGCTTGATGTTGGGCACAATACCCTGGCAGCAGAGGCAATTTCACACTGTTTTTGCCATAAATCGGTGAATTTGGTCTACAATAGCTACAAAGACAAGGAGTATGTGTCGATACTGAGTATATTGAAACCTATCATCAAATATGTTGAGATTATTCCAATAGAAGATGAACGTATCGTTGCGCAGACTGACTTGGTTGGGGCAATTGTTGAAAATGGACTTGAATACAAGATATTTGAGAAGATAGAAGAAGATGAGAATTATTTAGTTTTTGGATCGTTTTCTGTAGCGGAGGCATTTAAGAAGCTCTGTATCAGATAGCGTGGAAGTAGGTTTTATGCATAATCAATTCACTATTACAATTCATGACGAACATGGAGTCAAGCAGTTCAATATCCATCAGATCGTGAAGCGTTTTGGGATATATCTACTAAGCTTTGTATTATTGATATTTGCCCTGGCTGCTTTTTCCATTGCTTATTTAAACAGCAGTGTAGATAAAATACAGACAAAAAAAGATGAGATGAAAACGGCCTATGTCGCCCTGAAACAAAAGAACAAGAAGCTTCAAAACACAGTGATATTCACGGAAAATACCTTAAAGGAAAAACGAGATGAACTCGTAGCCGTTACCGATAAGCTTTCTGATATAGAACATCTGATCGGTCTTTCAACGCAAGAGGGGAGTAGTTTGCAAGAGAGAGTTGATCTTGCTACGGTGACCTCAGAAGAGATGGCTGCTTTGATGCAGCATGTTCCAAATGGGTCTCCTGTGGAGTATAAAGGGATCACTTCCAAGTATGGGTATCGTACGCATCCTACATTGCAAACTAAAGAGTTTCACCGGGGTTCAGATATGAAGGCTTCTATGAATACACCGATCTATGCAACGGCTGATGCCATAGTGGAATGGGCAGCCGAACATAAAAGAAGTGGGTATGGAAATCTTATTATTTTAGATCATAGTTTCGGATTTAAGACCTATTTTGGTCACCTTAACAAAATTGTGGTAAAATCAGGACAGTTTATTAAGCGTGGAGATTTAGTCGGGTATACCGGAAACAGCGGTATGTCCAATGGTCCTCATCTACATTATGAGGTTAGGTTTATACAAAGAGCGCTTAATCCATTTTGGTTTGTAAAGTGGAATATCGCTTCGTATAACTCTATATTTGAAAAGGAGAAACAGGTACCATGGCAATCTTTAATCACGGCGACAATGCGCCTGCACCAAACAACAACAATACCACTATTATCACAGAAGGTTCTTTTATCAAGGGCGAGATGACCCTTGATTGCAACCTATATATTGATGGTGAATTTGAAGGAACTATCAAGTCTAAAAAGCTTGTTACCGTAGGCAAAAGCGGAAAGGTTCGCGGAGAGATACATACGAACCATCTTGTCGTTCAAGGCATAGTCGAAGGCTCTGTTGAAGCGGAACGTCTTGAGATAATGTCAGCAGGCAGAGTAACAGGTTCTATACTCTCGTCTGAATTAGTTATCGAAGCCAAGGGCCATTTCGAGGGTGAAAGCAAGATAAAAAGTAAAGAGATGAAAAACAAGGCTGTTAATACAGTTCCATTAGAGAAGAAAAAAGAAGCTTGAGCCAGAGTAATTTATACGAATACCTTCAGAGTAATTCCCCGGAACTTATCATTGTAAAAGATGCTAAAGAGGCTTCGGCCTTGGCGGATCTTGTTCGTTTTTGCAAAAAAGATCTCCTTGTGTTTCCAGATCTGCGCGCCGTTAGCGGGGATGACTTGCGATCATTCAAGTTAGAGCTTTTTGAGCTGTTTTCTGCATTGAACAGCTACTACTCCGCTTCAAAAAAACCTTTGATTATTTCTCCGGTCAAGACACTGTCACATAAACTTCCAAGGCCCGAGCTCTGTGATGTAAAGCATCTGGAGTTCGGTGACACTCTTGCCTTGGAGGTCTTTAAAAAAAAGATGTTGTTCTGGGGGTATACCTTTGTTGACATCGTTGAAGAGAAGGGTGAGATATCTTTTCGCGGAGATATTATTGATATCTATCCAATTAGCGCATCCAAGCCTTACCGTATATCACTTTTTGGCGATGAGGTAGAGGAGATACGGGCCTTTGAGCTTGAAACACAAAAGAGTATTAAAGAAGAGATAGACAGGATAGAGATTACCCCTGCTTTCTTTGCTCTTAACGAAGAGCAGTATGATACGCTTATACACAAATGTGAAGAGAGTTCTTCGGATAGCTTTGTCAAAGATCTCTCCTCTTTGGGCCTGTGGCATTTGGATGAATTAAGTTCAGCCTTTATGGAAGGTAAAAAATCTGTCTATGCATCAGATCTCTCTTTAGAGCTGCAGGAGATATACGCTTTTGATGAAAAAGCCGTTGATGAGAGTCTGTTTGACCTCACAATCATACCGGAGTCAAAAGAGTTTTCAGAGTTTGTACTGGTAGATATCCATACGACGCTGCAAGCACATAAAAATAAGAAGATTACTCTTATCGCTTCTAATGAGGCTCAAGTTAAACAGCAAGACCTGTATGATACTTCGAAGATAAATATACTCTACTCTCCCATCATCGTTAATATTATCGGCGATAAGGAGCTCATCTTCTCTTTGAACAAAGAGATTAAGAAAAAGCGCCGAAAAAAATCGAGCATCATTCTTGATGAGTTAAAACCTGGTGATTATATCGTACATGAGAGTTATGGGGTAGGTGTGTTTGAAAAGATTGAACAGGCAACGATATTAGGCGGTGTAAAAGATTTTGTAGCCATCTCTTATCAGGGTGATGAGAGAATCTTGCTTCCAGTTGAAAATCTCGAAGTGATAGACAGATATATCTCTTCGGGTTCTCTTCCCGTACTAGATAAGCTGGGGAAGGGAAGCTTTGCCAAGTTAAAAGAGAAGGTTAAAAAGAAACTCTTTGAGATCGCGGGCGAGATCATCAACCTTGCCGCGTCCAGAGCACTAATCAAGGCGCCTCGTATTGCGTGTGATGCTGAAAAGATCAAGGCTTTTCAAAAATCGGCCGGGTTTGAGTACACAGAAGATCAGGCACGTTCCATCAAAGAGATTATCTTCGACATCAGTCAAGAGAAAGTAATGGACAGGCTATTAAGCGGGGATGTCGGTTTTGGTAAGACGGAAGTGGCTATGAATGCGATCTATGCAGCCTATCTAAGCGGTCACCAGTCGGCTCTTATCGTTCCGACAACCTTACTTTCTTCTCAGCACTATAAATCTTTACTCGAGCGCTTTGAACCTTACGAGATCAAGATAGCCAAGCTGGACAGGTTTGTGTCGACGAAGGAGAAGAATCAGATCTTAAAGGCCTTGGAGTCAGGCGACCTTGATGTTGTTGTCGGTACCCACGCTCTCTTTTCGGCCAAATTTTTCAAACCGGGTCTTATCATCATTGATGAAGAACATAAGTTTGGAGTGAAACAAAAAGAGAAGTTAAAGACGCTGTATGAGAAAGTACATCTGCTTTCTATGTCGGCAACGCCGATACCGCGTTCACTGAATCAGGCCATGTCTTCCATCAAACAGATGTCGACGCTAATGACGCCTCCTTTAGAGCGTCAGGGAGTAAGAACCTTCGTTAAAGAGTATGATGAAAAACTTCTAAAAGAGGTCATATTGCGTGAACTTCGTCGTGGCGGTCAGCTTTTTTACGTGTTTAATTCCATTGATACGATGCCGATCAAGAAAAGAGAACTCTTGCAGGTATTACCAAACCTTCGTATCTTGATGCTGCACTCAAAGATATCTGCCACAGAGACGGAAAAAGAGTTGATGAAGTTTCAAAACGGTGAGTATGATCTTCTGCTTGCTACTTCAATCATTGAATCGGGCATACATATGCCGACGGTGAACACGATGTTGATAGACGGAGCGGACAGGTTTGGGATTGCCGACTTGCACCAGCTTCGCGGACGTGTGGGACGGGGACATATAGAAGGCTATGCTTATTTTATAGTTGATGATAAGGAGAACCTGACAGAGGAAGCGAAAAAACGTCTTTTGGCCTTGGAGTCAAACAGCTTTTTAGGAGCGGGTGCTGTTTTAGCGTATCATGACCTGGAAATCCGGGGTGGCGGAAACCTTATAGGGGATGCGCAAAGCGGACACATCAAAAATATCGGGTATACCCTCTATCTTCGTATGTTGGAAGATGCGATCAAAGAGCTTTCCAACCAGCAAGAGGTCGAGCGTAAAAAAGTAGATATCAAACTGAGTATTTCAGCTTATATCTCAGATGAGGTCGTCCAAGAAGAACGTCTGCGCCTAGAGTTATACAGACGTTTGAGCCATTGTGAAGAAGTGAGTGAGGTTTACGAGATAGAAGAAGAGGCCATAGACCGCTTTGGCCGGCTTGATATCAATACGAAACAGTTTTTTGAACTCATCGTCATTAAACTACTAAGTATAGAGAAGTCTATTACGCTTATCGGCAACTATGGGCAAAATATCACTATCACCTATTCAAACGGTTCCAAGGAGACGATTAAGGCTCCTAGTAAGGATGATGATGACATCATCAAAGAGGTTCTTACCTATTTACGTAATGCAAAGAGAAAGGTTCTTTAAGAAAACAGCTCGGTTTTTTTCAACAAATAAAAATATTTTTACTGGTATTTTAATAAAGTTGACCTATAATGAGCTATCTTTTATGAGGGACTGTTCATGCGTTTACTTAATTTATCTATGTTAATAATCTTACTATGTGTGAGCACAGTGCAAGCGAGAGAAGAGTTTTGGTACCTTGGTGCAGGCGGAGGTTCTACATTCTTACAAGACAAGGAAGATGCCTTTGATGAGATCGAAGAAAAAAGTTTCATGGCTAAGACTTATCTTGGCTATCGTGCGTCTCATTATCTAGCCTTTGAACTAGAATACGATTATTTAGGTGAATATGACTTTATTAGAGCCTCTGTAGAAGATAAAGCAGAGTTCTCGGCTCTGTCTTTTTCCATCGTAGTGATGTATCCCCTTGTCTTTGAAGATTTTGAACTCTATACACCTGTAGGAATTAGTGCCGTTGCAGCAGATTATGGTATTGATGATGATGTTATTGGCGGCTTTAAACTCGGGTTTGGAATCGCTTATACGCCAACGAAACATTTTACAATGCGTATGGGTGGGGAGGTTACGGTTTTTGACCTTGAAGTTGAAGAGACAAAGTTTAAACAAAACCTTGCCTCTGTCTATGCAACGGTTCAGGTCAACTTTTGATTCATAGGTGAAAAAGGGGGCATCTCCACTCTTTAGGTTTGAGTCATTGCGGATTATGTTTGATCGCTGCTCAGTGACCGTGCCATCGTCTCTGTATAATGCTACAATGTCACCATCATAACAACTGGAAGTATTATGCGTATAGCCTTTATCGGAGATATTATCGGCCGTCCCGGACGTACTATCATCAAAGAAAACCTTAAATCTTTAAAAAAAGAACACAGTATAGATTTTGTCATTGCCAATTATGAGAATGCTTCGCACGGTTTTGGGCTAACAGCAAAAAATGCCGCGGAGCTTTTTAATGCCGGAATAGATGTGATGACAGGCGGGAATCACAGTTGGGACAGAAAAGAGATACATGCGCTTTTTGACAAGTATGAGCTTTTGCGTCCGCACAACTACCCTGAAGATGTCAGTGGAACAGGCTGCAAGGTATATGAGGTAGCAGGCGAAAAACTTGCTGTAGTTAACCTAATGGGGCATTACGCCATGCCTATGGTTGATAATCCCTTTCGCTGTGCGACAGATACAATAAGCAGGCTTGAAGATGAAGGCGTGAATAATATCTTTATCGATATGCATGCAGAAGCCACGAGTGAAAAACGCGGGCTCTTGATGATGTTCAAGTCTCGGGTTACGGCGATTGTCGGAACGCATACGCATGTGGGTACAGATGACCTGCAAATCGATGAGGGCACGGGGTATCTTACCGATATCGGTCTGACAGGATGTAGGGATAATGTTATCGGAATGGATTCGAAAGTACCGATATATCGCTTTATGACAGGGCTTCCTGCACGTTTTGAGGTGCCTGATAAATGTAAGGCTGTTCTACAGATGGTCGTTTTTGATATTAGTGGGGGTAAATGTACAAAGGCATTTAAGATCAAAAAGTTCAATGACGGTCGTGAATTTACTACTGAGGCCTGGCTTGATTAACGGCCTTGCTGCTTATATTGAGCAGGCGTTCAGAAAATGGGTTGTGAAAAAGTTTTATGTTTTAGCTATCGTCTTAGCAGTGCTCTTTGGTGGATGCTCTGCAAAAGAGTTTAATGAAGGTGTGGAGAGTATCACCGGCGATGTTTCAAATGTCTTTGAAGAGGGAAGAGATAAGTCAGGGGACTAAAGATCTACATTATACGCCGAGGGCATATATAAGGAAGTGTTGCTTCTGTACCAACTGTTTAGTCAAAGAGGTTTATTTAAACTTTGGACTGAATGGTAATCTTTGTTGCTTCAAACATCTCTTGGGCCTTTTTGATCATGGGCTCGTCCATGATAGTCGTTGAATCGATCTCTTTGCTGGCTTCATCAAGGTTGGAAGCGTCTTCTCCCCTGCATCCTGAAACACATGAGATATCCATAATCTCATCTTCGATCATAGAGGCCGGTTCTTGTATGGGCTGTGCATCCATCTCTTGTGATGTTGGAGGAGGTGTTTGTGCATGAGTCTGAGGGTGTGAGTCTGCTCTTTTTTCCAAGGTATCATCTTTGAGGAGGGGTTTCTCCTCTTTTTTACTGCAAGTAAGGTTTTTTATCTTGGTGTCAAATCCAAAAATATCTTTTACGAAATGATTAATCACACCCCAGCCATGACGTAATTTCTCTTTACATTCATCTTTGGCACAGCTTTCCCATGTCAGAAGACTGTTTTCAAAACTCTTGTAAAAAATATTTTCACTGAAGCATTGACCCAGATCAGCACTTCTGTCATTTAATGAATCAAGCAGTTTTTCAAAATGTTGAGCGCCCATATCAATTTTTGCCAGATCTTGAATCTCAGGTTCGGGAATGTTTTCGGATTGAATGCTTGGCTTTGGATCTTCTTTTGCCTGCATAACGGAGGATGCTTCTGTATGTTTCTCTTGCGCCGGTACAGCTATATGCTGCTGGCTTGCAGTAGGCTCGGTTGTCTGAAGTTTAGGACGTTCTATCTGTGCTTCCAGCTCTTCTATCATCTGATCCACTTCTTTGATACGAAGGGCTTCAACCATCTTAAAAAAGACAAGAGAGAGGACAAAGGAACCATCTGCATTGATGCTAAAAAGAGATTTTGCATCAGAAAGGATTCTGAAAAAACGTTCTATGATAAGTGTAGAAAAGTTGCTGTCTTGAAGGTAAAGACGCTCTTTAAGATAAGCGATAAGTTCATCAACGACCATCTCTCCCTCATAATCTTCCAGTGCCTTGACATGCGCAATGATACCGGCCTGGTCCTTGTCAAAAATGGACTGAAAAATGGCATTGATAAACTCGGGATCGATAAGGCCTAACATATCGGTGACCGTTTGGACATCAACAAAGTGTTTGGAGAATATAATCGCCTGATCAAGTAGGGTCAAGGTGTCGCGAAGTGAACCTGATCCGCTTCGAGCCAAGATCTCAAGAGCCTCGTTTTGATACTCAATATTTTCAAGATGCATGATGTGAGCAAGATGGTTGATGATATTGATCGTTGAGATTTTTTTAAACCTGAAGTGTTGAGTACGGCTGAGGATGGTTGCGGGGAGCTTAAGCGGATCCGTAGTGGCCAGAATAAACTTTACAAAAGCAGGGGGTTCTTCAAGGGTTTTTAGAAGGGCATTAAAGGCCTCCTTGGTTAACATATGGACTTCATCAATGATAAAGATCTTAAAACGCGCCGTTGCCGGTTTGTACTTTGTATGTTCGATCAGGTCACGAATATCGTCAATTTTTCGGCTTGAAGCAGCATCCATCTCGATGATATCTATATGTCTTCCCTCATTAGCCATGGTACAGTGTTCACAGGTCTCACAGGGTTTAGATGATGGTCCTGTCGTGCACATCAAGGCCTTCGCGAAGATACGCGCCGTTGAGGTCTTTCCTGAACCTCTCAAGCCGGAGAAGAGATAAGCATGTGAAAGCCTGCTTGAATCCAGGGCAAGTGAAAGTGTCTGAGCGATTGTCTCTTGGCCTATGAGGTCTTCAAAACGCTTTGGACGATATTTTAGTGCTAGGACTTCGGAGTTTTGCGCAGAAACATTCATTATATGAACCGCTTTGGCTTATTTTCTTTCACTGTGTGCCTCTTGGATGAATTAGTTTTATATTATCATAAGAAGATTAAAGGAGGGGTTAATGATATATTTTTATCCCATATGCATGCTAAGCGGGGGATCTGAAGCTTATAGATCCAACCATTTTTTTGCGACGGACCTTAAGGCTTCGGGATTTTCCGAGGCAAAGAGTTTTAACTCTGTATCAGGAAATTTTTGTGTGAAGTCGTAGTGGTGTTCCAGGTATTCAACTATGGCTTCGCCGGAATGGATGAGTTGGGTGTTACCCTTGAAGTAATCGGAAATTGCTTCAGAGATCAAAGGGAAGTGGGTACAGCCAAGGATGATCGCGTCAGGGTGTTCAAAGTTCCTGAAATAGTGATCCATTGTACTTTCTAAGACGGTCCCCCTGTACAGGCCCTCTTCGACTATGGGAACAAAAAGAGCTGTTGCACAGGCTGAGATATTGCAATATTGGTTTGTGATAAGGGGTTTTTCATAGGCTCTTGAATTGACGGTCGCATTGGTCCCTATGATGAGGATATTCGCATTTTTGTCTTCAATCGTGTTTTCAAGGGCAAGGATACCGGGTTCAACAACGCCGACTACATCAAAGGGTGCATTCTCTTTTAACTCTGGCAATGCATAGGCACTGACAGTATTGCAGGCTGTAATAAGGAGGTCTATTTCGAAGTTTTTGAAAAATTCCAAAGCTTCGAGTGAGTATCGAATGATAGTGTTTTTATCTTTGACACCGTAAGGAACCCTCGCGGTGTCACCAAAGTAGATGATCTCTTCAAAAAGCTGGTGTTCAAGCAGGCTTTTAACAACCGTTAGGCCACCGACTCCGCTATCAAAAACTCCGACTTTCATTTTACTGACTCATTTCGCAAAGGAGAGCTCCCCTTTGCCTCTTAAAGGACTAAGCACCTTCGTTCATTAGAGCTAAGAACTCTTCATTGTTTTTGGTCTTTTTTAGCTGTCCAAAGATAAACTGAAGTGCTTTTGTTTCGTTTTCCTGTTTGTGCAGCATGGAACGAAGAACAAATATCTTTTTAAGGGCATCTTCACCGACAAGAAGCTCTTCTTTACGTGTGCCTGACTTGAGAAGATCCATAGCAGGAAAGATCCGGCGTTCAGCGATATGACGGCTAAGAACGACTTCCGAGTTACCCGTACCCTTGAACTCTTCAAAGATGACTTCATCCATACGGCTTCCTGTATCGACCAGAGCCGTTGCGATGATAGTGAGACTTCCGCCGTGCTCTATGTTACGAGCCGCTCCGAAAAAACGTTTGGGTTTGTGCAGGGCGTTTGCATCTACACCACCGGAAAGTACTTTTCCCGATGAAGGTGTTGCTGTGTTATACGCACGGGCAAGTCTGGTGATAGAGTCAAGCAGGATAACAACATCTTTACCCATCTCTACCTTACGTTTAGCACGTTCAATAACGAGTTCAGCAACCTTTACGTGGTTTTTTGCAGGTTGATCAAAGGTCGAGTTATAAACCTCTCCTTTGACCGAACGCTCCATGTCTGTAACCTCTTCAGGACGCTCATCTACGAGTAAGACCATCAGATCAATTTCCGGGTGGTTGTGTGTGATACCGTGGGCCAGCTCTTTCATCAACTCTGTTTTACCCGAGCGTGGAGGGGCAACGATAAGACCGCGTTGACCCTTTCCGATAGGTGAGAACATGTCTAGCATACGTCCGGTAAGTTTGTTTGCATCGTACTCAAGTTTGATCTGATCCATTGCATACAGCGGCGTGAGGTTTTCAAACAGAGGACGTTTTTTACTCTCTTCAGGGGGAAGATAGTTAATGGCTTCTATCTTTAGAAGTGCATAATAGCGTTCTTGCTCTTTGGGAGGACGTACCTGACCTGTAACAACATCACCGTTTCTCAGGGCAAATCGTTTGATCTGCGTACTTGAAACGTAGGCATCATTGACAGAATCCGAGAAGTTTGTATCAATTCCACGTAAGAATCCATACCCATCGCCCATGATCTCTAATATACCCGTAAAAAGGATAAATCCACCCTTATTAGTTTGTGCTTTTAAGATCTCAAAAAGCAGATCTTGACGTTTCAATTCATTGGGGTGTTCGACTTTGAGTTCGTCTGCGATAATGATAAGGTCATCTAAAGGTTTAGCACGAAGGTCATCAATGTTGTAGCCTTCAACCGGTACGTGTGTTCTGTTTGTATTGCTCTTTTTTTTGTTGGTGTTTGAGTTTTCGCTCATTAATGCCTCGTTTGGGGATTTTGTTTGAAGAGGTGTCAGCGTCTTTGCTGTGTAAGGTTTCTGTTAAATATGTAATGACATTTTATACTAACTTGGTAAACATGTCAAGGTTATAAGTAAATGTGAAACATATCATTATCTTTACTTTAAGTCATATATGTTAGAATCTCACAAATTTAAATGGGCAGATGCGTATGAATAATAAACTGTTTTTTAATACAAAGATCAATGACGAGTTCTCTGAGGTACTTTCAAAAGAGAGTGAGCATATAGGCTTTTATCATCTGCCTGATGCAGATACCGGTGAGTATAAAAACTATGCAAAGACTGTGAAGCAAAAAGATATCGTTGTTGTCGGTATTGGCGGATCTGCCCTAGGTACATTGGCGATCTACCATTTTTTGGGACTGGGACAGAGTTTTGAAAAGAATTTGCATTTTATTGATACAACAGATCCTCTGGTACTGAAACAGAAGGTTGATCAAATCGATCTGGATAACGCCCTTATTCTTGTTGTCTCAAAATCCGGATCAACGGTTGAGACCATAGCCGCTTTAAAATACCTGCAAAGTTTCGTACCTATCTCAAACGAGAACTACCTTGTGATTACAGACCCTGATTCGGCCCTAGAAGAGTTTGCTAAGGCTTATGCGCTTAAGATATTTAATATGCCGGCCAATGTGGGTGGACGCTTTTCTGTATTATCGGCAGTCGGTCTTGTTCCCTTGGCTATTATAGGGGTGGACATTGATGCGCTTTTAGAAGGGGCAAGGGATGTTAAAAACTCTTTTTTTCTAGATCATGGCTATTGCGAGAAGCTTTTGACGAAGGCAACGTATTATGCACAAAAGAGCAACTCGTACAATATCAACTGTCTTTTTTCATATTCGGAAGCTTTTAGAGAATTTAATGCCTGGTATGTCCAGTTATGGGGGGAGAGTCTGGGTAAATTACAGCGTCATTCTCAGCTTCATGTCGGTTTGACACCCGTTGGTCTGATCGGACCGACCGATCAGCACTCTTTTTTACAGCTCATTGTGGATGGCAAGCGTGATAAAACAGTGACAGTGATTAAGATCAAGGATTTTGAGAATACTATAAAGATCCCTGATGTAACCCTGCCTGCTTTGGAAAAACTGGATACTCTAAACGGATACGGCTTTGCCGAGCTTATTAATATGCAAGCCGATGCGATGATCGAATCCCTGGAGACCTTGGAGTTTATACCATTGGATGTGATCGAGATCGAGAAGGTGAATGAGAAGACCATAGGTGAATTGATATATTATTATGAACTTCTTACGGCGCTTGTTGCACAAATGCTAGATATCAATGCCTATGATCAACCCGGTGTTGAGATGGGTAAAATTATATTAAAAGAAAAGATGGAGAAAAGATAATGCATGTATTGGTCACGGGTGGAGCAGGGTATATCGGCTCACATGTTGTCAAACAGTTGATCGAGGATACCAACAGCAGTGTAACGATTTTGGATAACCTTTCAACGGGGCATACGGCAACTGTTGATGCCTTGAAAAAGATGTTTGATGAGAACCAAAGAGCAGGCCGAACGTTTAGTTTTATAGAGGCCGAACTGTCTGATTTTGTTAAGATAGATGAGATATTTGCAGGCAATGACTTCGATGCCTTGATCCATTTTGCTGCCAGTATTGTTGTGCCCGAGTCGATGGAAAATCCTTTAAAATATTATATGAATAACACCGTGAATACGACAAATGTGATCAATATGTGTGTGAAGTATGGTGTTGGAAAAATGATCTTTTCTTCAACGGCAGCGGTCTATGGAGATGCCAAAGATAGTCCGGTTAAAGAGACGACACAAACAGGACCAATTAACCCCTACGGCTGGAGCAAACTGATGAGTGAGCAGGTGATAACAGATGCCTGCACGGCACATGAAGACTTTGACGCCGTTATACTTCGTTATTTTAATGTAGCCGGAGCCGATGAGCAAAACAGAATAGGACAAAGTTTTCCCAACGCGACACACCTTATTAAAGTCGCTGCACAAACTGCCATAGGTCAAAGAGACAAGATGTATCTTTTTGGTGAAGATTATGAGACAAAAGACGGCACCTGCGAACGTGACTATATCCATGTGGATGATTTGGCTTCGGCACACTTAAGAGCGCTGGAATACCTGGATAAAGAAGACAAAGTCTCACCGAATATCTTTAATGTGGGCTACGGCCACGGCTTCAGTGTTGCTGAGGTGATCGATACGATGAAGAAGGTTTCCAAAGTGGACTTTATGGTTGAAAAGGGTCCTCGACGTGCAGGTGATCCGGCTGTATTGATCTCGGATAACTCAAAGACAAAACAGACACTTCAATGGAATCCCAAGTTTGATGACATAACACGTATTTGTCAAACAGCTCTCAACTGGGAACAAAAGCTTGAAAAAATATAGGAGTATTTTGCTTCTATACGTCACACTTCTAAAGCATTTTTCTTCCATGACCATCTGTTTAACTGCTTTGTAAACAAGAAACAAGTATAAGATGAGATCACAAATAAATTTACAAATAAATTTTTTATAGGGATAAAACTATGTACTTATTTACATCAGAGGTCGTAAGCCCGGGTCACCCTGATAAATGTGCGGATATCATTGCAGACAGTATCGTTGACAGACTTATTATGGAAGATCCTGCTTCACGCGTGGCTTCAGAAGTCTTTGTCGCGGGTAAACATGTCATTATAGGTGGTGAAGTAACCACAAAGGCAAAGGTAGATATAAAAGGCTATAAACAGATCGTATTAGATGCTCTGGCTAAGATCGGTTATGATGGAAAAGCAGCTTTTAGCAAAGAGGAGTGCCTGCACCCGGATGAGGTTCAGGTGCAGGTCCTTCTTAACCGCCAGTCACCGGAGATCAATCAGGGCGTTGATCAGGAAGACGGTGAGATAGGAGCAGGTGATCAAGGTATTATGTTTGGATATGCTGATACAGAAAGTGCGGATTATATGCCTTCGGCTATCACCTATGCGCGTATGCTTATGGAAAAAGTCTATCATTATGCCTTGGAGCATAACCATAAACTGGGTGTTGATATCAAAACCCAGGTCACTATGGATTATGGAACCAAAGATAATTTTGAAAACTGTAAACCACAGTCAATCCATACCATCGTCGTGTCAGCTCCTTGTGTGCACAGTATGCACATCGGCGAAGTGCGTGAATTGATCATGGGCCTTATTCTTGATACTGCTCTTCCTACCAATCTGTTTGATCCCGAAAGTTGTATTATTCATATCAATCCGACAGGCAAATATGTCTCGCACTCGCCGCTTCATGACTCAGGTCTGACGGGCAGAAAGCTTATCGTCGACAGTTTCGGGGGATATGCACCTATCGGCGGCGGTGCCCAATCATCCAAGGATTATACAAAGGTAGACAGATCGGGCCTGTACGCAGGACGCTGGATTGCTAAGAATATCGTAGCAGCCGGATTGGCAAAAAAAGCACTTATACAGCTCTCTTATGCGATTGGTGTAGCCAAGCCTGTTTCTGTTAGTGTGGATACGATGGGAACGGGAGAGATTGATGATGAGAAGCTTTCTGAATTTGTTTTACAGACCTTTGCACTGACCCCGCGCTGGATCACAGAAAAGTTTAGTTTAGACAAGCCATCTGCAGAAACTTTTTTATATGCAGATGTAGCTGCACGCGGCCAAGTCGGTCAGAGCGATTATCCATGGGAAAAACTGGATGCAGTCGAAACGTTTAAAACTCTTTTATAAAAGGTAAAGAATGAAAATATCAGTTATAGGGACAGGCTATGTCGGTCTTGTATCAGGAACATGTTTTGCCCAAATGGGAAACAGTGTCACCTGTGTCGATATTGATGAGACAAAAATAGAGTCATTAAAACAGGGTAAGATTCCAATTTATGAGCCTGGGTTAGAAGATATGGTGTTAGAGAACTACAAATCAGGTACACTTGACTTTACAACAGATATAAAGGCAACAATAGCAAAGACAAGCATTTCGTTTATAGCCGTAGGAACACCGATGGGCGAAGATGGTTCGGCAGATCTTCAATACGTACTGGCCGTGGCAAAGAGTATTGGTGAACATATGCAAAACTATATGGTTGTGGTTGACAAATCAACAGTGCCCGTTGGAACAGCAGAAAAAGTGATAACAACTATTCAAGCTGAACTTGATAAGCGCGGCAGTAAACTTGAGTTTGATGTTGTCTCAAATCCGGAGTTTTTAAAAGAGGGTGCAGCGATCAATGACTTCATGCATCCTGATCGTGTCGTTATCGGGGCTAATTCTGACAAAGCAATGCAAATCATGCATGATCTATATGCTCCTTTTATGAAAAATCATGACCGTTTCATCGGTATGGATATCAAATCAGCAGAGATGACGAAATACACAGCCAATGCGATGCTGGCAACGAAGATCTCGTTTATGAATGAGATCTCTAATATCTGTGAACTGGTCGGGGCCGATATCAATAAAGTACGTAATGGTATAGGCTCAGACAGCCGTATAGGTTATAGCTTTATCTATCCGGGATGTGGATATGGAGGCTCTTGTTTTCCAAAAGATGTGCAGGCATTAGCCAAAACATCTAAAGACCATGGGTACACACCACGAATCTTAGATGCGGTAGAAGCGGTGAATTACGACCAAAAGAGCGTTATCTCTAAAAAGGTGATAAAACGCTTTGGCAAAGATCTGAACGGGAAGACATTTGCCGTTTGGGGATTGGCATTTAAACCTGAAACAGATGATATGCGAGAAGCCTCTTCCATCACGATCATCAATGAGTTGACGGCTCAAGGTGCAAAGATTGTTGCCTATGACCCTAAAGCACGTCACGAGGCAGAAAGCTATTATCTGAAAGACAACAGGGATGTCTCGTATGTTGACAGTAAATATGAAGCCCTTAAAGATGCAGATGCCCTCATCCTGGTTACGGAATGGCAGGAATTTAGAAGTCCGGACTTTGATGAGATGAAAAAGCTGTTAAAGTCGGCGATCTTTTTTGACGGACGTAATCAGTTTGATAAAAAACGTATGCTTGAATTTGGATTTGAATACTTCCAGATTGGGGCGTAATTAATATTTTAATGCAGAGAAAAACTTTTTTCATTAAGTGAGTGAATACCTTAAACTCACTTCTCCTACATATAACCCTCAAGTAACAGTTAAATATTAACCTTTGGAAACCTTAGTCCTCATTTACAACAAATTAAAATAAGATTAATCGCAATTTATCCTTATGTTGAGTATAATAAGAGTAATTAAATAAAAATTGTAATGGGGTTTAAATATGAAGTATGGATATTTCGCACTTTTGCTGTTAGTTTTGATGAGTTCTGGATGCAGTCTGAAAGAGTATCGACTCTTTCAGGGTGATGATATGAGCGATGAACCGACTGTAGTTACGGATAAAGAGTACAACAAAGATGTTACCTTTGAATATAAGATTCAAGCAAATGACAGAGTTAGTATTGAAGTCTTTAATCAAGTGGGAAGTTCACAACAAATTACTTCAATTGTTGATACCAGTTCACGTAGTCGCTCAACACAGGGCGAAGATGCCGGTTTTTTAGTCACACGTGAAGGTACGATTTTACTTCCATTAATCGGTAGTGTTAAACTGGCTGGTTTAACTGAAGATCAGGCTGCTAAGTTTTTAATAAAAAAGTATGGATTGTATTTGAGAAATCCATATGCAGTTGTTAAAATTAGAAACCAACGGCTTATTGTTATTGGAGAAGTGAATAAGCCGGGTGTTGTACCTATTGCAAATGGGACAATGAATCTGGTTGAAGCTATTGCACGAAGTGGAGATATGAATGATTGGGCAATGCGTACGCACATCGTTATATTAAGAGGAGACCTACGTAAACCTGAGGTAAGAATCGTTGATCTAACAGATATGTCTGCTTTAGCACTTAGCAGCTTGTACCTTCAAGACAAGGATATTGTCTATGTTCAACCACGTTCGGCCAAAGGTATAAGTCTATTTGTTCAAGATGTGACCCCGCCATTTGATCTGATAAGTAGAATATTAACACCATTTGTATTGATTGATACACTTTCAAGAAGCAATAACTAGGATTTAGATAATGAACGAAAATGAAGAAAATGATTTTGATATAAAGCAGGCTCTATATACTATCAGATCATACAGTTGGTCTATAATACTTATTACAATATTATTTATGGTTGTATCCGGCGTATTAGTCTATTTTAAACCACCGATGTACTCTTCAACTGCATTGCTGCAAATCCAGTCGGATCGCAGTAAAAAATCGTCAGATACTATGATGCAGGCTTTTGGATATGAACAAGCTGATTTGAATAATGAAAAAAGAATACTGTCTTCAAGATACTTGATTGCAAAAGCATTGAAAAACTTGGAATTGGGTACACGATATTATGTAAAAAAGGATATGAGATTAACTGAACTCTATAAAAAGTCACCATTTGTAGTCAATGTCTCATTCATAGATTACCATCTTTTGGGAAAAAAGATACAGATAAAACCGATTAATGAGAAAGAGTTTGAATTAACATATCAATCAAAGATAGAATGGAGTTTGAAGACTCTTAAAAATTTTGTGTTTTCTACTAACAAACCAAAGATAGACTATCATGGTATACACAAGTTTGGTGAAGATACATCAACACCCTTCTTTAAAATAAATGTTACAAAAGTACATGAATTTCTTGCTGAAGAGTATTTCTTTTCTTACGTAAAGAACGAACATATGGACATGTATATTCAAAATAATTTATCTGTCGCCCCAGCTTCAAAATATGGTTCGAACTTTTTAATCATAATGAATGATACTGTCCCTTTTCGCGCAAAGGACATTGTTGATGCAATGGTAAACACTTACATCAAAGATGAGATTGAGAGAAAAAGGGCTTCTGCAGAAAAATCATTAGAATTTATTGATAAACAACTTGAGGGAATCAGTCAAACGTTAAATAAGTCTGAAGTAGTCTTGCAAAAGTATAAACAAACGAATACATTAATAGATTTAAGGTCTGCTGTTGCTGTCACTGGTTCTCAACTAAGTAAATTGAAAGCTGATTTGAATAAGCTTTCTTCAGAAGAGAATATTTTAGAAAACTTACAAGATTTTATCGAAACGAATGAAGATCTATCAGGATTGACCCTGCAGTCATCAGATATTATGAGTGAAACATTAAATACTATGATTGCAGATTATAAAGCGGCACAAATAAAACAGAGAAGTATGCTTGTTGAACTGACGGAAATTCACCCTGACGTATTGAAGTTAAATGAAACAATTTATAATCTTCGAAGAAATATAGAAGAAACGATCATACAGAGTTTACGGGCGATTAAGCAGAAAAAAGATTTCTTGAGTAAGTCGATTGAGAAAACTAAAGCCTCTTTTCAAAAGTTGCCTGAACAAGAACGTGAACTTGGGGTTCTAACCAGAAGTTCTGCCGTTAATGAAAGAATTTATTCTTTCTTGTTACAAAGACGCGCAGAAACAGCAATACTGCATTCATCTACCTTGTCAAAAACACGTGTAATTGATAATGCGATTGTTCCATTAATGCCCTACGGGCCAAATAAAATGAGATATATTTTAATGGGAGCTTTGTTGGGCCTTGTGTTTGGAATATTGATGGCATTTGTACGAGCCTACATGAATAATACAATTAGTAATATAAGAGAAGTAGAAAAACTAACGTCACTGCCTGTCTATGGTAGGATTCCTGAAAATAAAAAAGGGATTCCATCCATGATGTATGAAGAAGCTTTTCGGGTGTTACGAACTAATTTGGAGTTTGTAAAATCTGAAAATACATCTAAAAACATACTTGTAACTTCTGCAATATCTGGCGAAGGCAAATCGACAACAGCTAAAAACCTGGCTCTTATGCTTGCAAAACTTGATCGCAAAGTGGTTGTCTTAGACTTGGATTTGAGGCAACCAAGCTTGCACAAATATTTTGAAAATATTAACAATATGGTTGGATTAAGTACCCTGTTGTCTGGGCAAACCACTATAACTGAAAGCTTGGTAAAAATGGAGGATGGGATAGATCTTATTACGGCAGGTCCAATCCCGCCAAATCCGTCTGAGTTGATAATGTCAGATGCCATGGATTTATTGTTGAAAACATTAGGTAAGCATTATGATTATATATTGATTGACTCACCGCCTTATGCCATTGTAACAGATGCTGCAATATTAATGAAAGAAGCAGACATTACACTCTTTAGTGTTATGGCAAATCATTCAACACGTGATATTGTTAAGGAAATAAATAAAATTGCACAACAGTACGAAACCAAGTCTGCAGGAATTGTATATCATGGTGTTAAATTAAATAAAAAAGAGCGCAGTGGGTATGGGTACTATACTTGAGGATAAACATTTGAATGTTTGAGTTTATTAAAAAAAAAGTTTTAACATATAAAAAAGAGTTGTATACAACAGTTGATTTGCACTCACATCTTATTCCTGAAATAGATGATGGCAGTGAAGACTTGAAGACTTCGCTTGAGCTGATCAAAAAGATGAAAAAGTTGGGATATAAAAAGCTAATTACAACACCACATATTATGCTACATAAATATCCAAACTCTACAAAGATTATTAAGCAGGGTCTGTTTGAATTAAGGTCTATACTAAAGATTGAGAATATAAACATCGAGATAGAAGCAGCTGCAGAATATTACTGTGATGATCATTTCGTTCAATTGATAGAAAAAAGAGACTTGTTAAGTTTTGGAGATAATTATGTACTATTTGAACTACCCTACACAACACGACCAAAAAACCTTGAAGTTGTTATCCAAAAGTTGATTAGATTTGGTTATAAGCCTGTATTGGCCCATCCTGAACGTTATCGATTTTTGACCGAAGTGTCGGGCTTTAGATCACTGAAAAAACTGGGGCTTTTTTTTCAGATCAATATTAACTCTTTAGGAGGATATTACGGCCGTGAAGCACAAAAGAAGTCATTAATGCTTGCGCAAAAAGGTATGGTTGATTTCGTTGGAAGTGACGTGCACCACCAAAAACATATGGATAGTTTTAAAAATAATGTTTTAAGTAATCATGTTGAAATGGTGTTTCGTCATAATAAAATTTTAAATGATACAATATAATAGTTTTAGTTGTATTTACTAACTTTTAATAAAGAACATAATATAATATTATTTATGAGATTAAGGCTAAGGGGCTGCAGAACTATATGAGTAAATTTACAGACTTAATTGGAAGTTTTCAATCCAGCGAAAAGATTTGGTTGATAACGGGTATAGCAGGTTTTATCGGCTCTAACCTTGCGGAATTCCTTCTTCAACAGAATCAAAGAGTTGTCGGATTGGATAACTTTTCTACCGGATATCAAAAAAACCTGGATATGGTTAGAGAGAGTGTGGGGGATGAAAAGTATAAAAACCTGACCTTTATTGAGGGTGATATCAGTGATTATGAGACATGTGCTAAAGCATGTAGAGGTGTTAATATTGTCTTGCATCAAGCCGCGCTTGGTTCTGTACCACGCTCAATTTCTGATCCTATTACTTCAAACCTTTCTAATATCACCGGATTTTTAAATATGCTTACCGCAGCCAAAAATGAAGGTGTAAAACGTTTTGTATATGCATCATCAAGTTCGGTATATGGCGATTCTGAAGAGCTTCCTAAAGTTGAGGAGCGCACGGGTAATCTACTTTCACCCTATGCTGTAATGAAGTACACCAATGAGTTGTATGCGGGTGTGTTTACACGTACCTATGGTATGGAATGTATTGGTCTGCGTTATTTTAACGTTTTTGGACGCAGACAGGATCCCGATGGTGCTTACGCTGCCGTAATTCCAAAATGGGTGGGCTCACTGCTCAATGAAGAAGATATTTATATCAATGGGGACGGTGAGACAAGTCGTGACTTTTGCTACATCGATAATGTAATTCAAATGAATTTGCTTGCAGGAACAACCAACAATCAAAAGGCTTTTGGGGAAGCTTTTAATGTTGCGGTAGGTGGTCAGACAACCTTAAATGAACTGTATGCTTTGATAAACAGTGAATTGAAAAACAATATTGATACCTTTGATGTGAGAGAAGCGATTTATAGGGACTTTAGAGAAGGGGATATCCGTCACTCCAATGCAAATATTGCAAAAGCGATGGATATCGTAGGATATGAACCGACACATACCATTGATGAAGGTATGAAACTAGCTATCAAGTGGTATATTAAAAATATTAAATAGGAATTGAAGTGGAAAAAATTGCAGTAATTGGTTTGGGATATGTGGGATTACCTTTAGCCGTTGAGTTTGCTAAAAAGTATGAGACAGTTGGTTTTGATATCGCTCAATGGCGGATAGATGAATTGAGTGCAGGGTATGACAGAACATTAGAGCTTAGTGAAGAGCAGCTGAAAGATGCGCCGATGATATCGTATACCAACCAACTTGATGATCTGAAATCGTGTAATTATTTTATAGTTACTGTTCCTACTCCAATTGATAAAAACAAACGTCCTGATTTGACGCCGCTAATTAAAGCGAGTGAGAGTATTGGAAAGGTACTTAACAAAGGTGATACCGTTATCTATGAATCAACGGTTTATCCAGGAGCAACAGAAGAAGATTGTGTTCCTATTTTAGAAAAGTTTTCTGGACTGAAATTCAATGTTGATTTCTTTTGTGGGTATTCACCTGAGCGTATTAATCCCGGTGATAAAGAGCACACTGTTTCAAAAATCTTAAAAGTAACTTCAGGATCAACCCCGGAAGTTGCAAAAAAAGTAGATGATCTTTATAGAAGTATCATTACAGCTGGTACACATATGGCCCCGAGTATCAAAGTGGCAGAAGCTGCTAAGGTCATTGAAAACTCACAACGCGATATTAACATTGCTTTTGTCAATGAGTTAGCTATTATCTTTAATAAACTAGGCATTGATACAAACGCAGTATTGGATGCAGCAGGTACCAAATGGAATTTTCTGAAATTTAAGCCGGGCTTGGTCGGTGGGCACTGTATCGGAGTCGACCCCTACTATCTTACGCACAAGGCTCAGGAGATTGGGTATAACCCAGAAATCATTTTAGCAGGACGTCGTTTGAATGATAATATGGGAACATATGTGGCAAACCAGGTCATTAAACTGATGATTAAAAAAGGGCATAAGATAGAAAAGTCAAATGTGCTGGTTCTGGGGATCACCTTTAAGGAGAACTGTCCTGACATCCGTAACTCACGTGTGATTGATGTGATTAATGAACTAAAAGACTTTGAGTGTAATGTCTCTGTATACGACGCATGGGCAGATAGCAAAGAGGTTGAACATGAATATGGTTTTGGTTTGATTGATGATAAAACGGTGAAGTCGAATAGATATGATGCAGTTGTTCTTGCGGTGTCACATGATAGATTTAAAACTATTGATATTGATTCACTGAAAAAAGATGAAAATTCTATTGTGTATGATATTAAATCTGCACTGGAAAAAAGTGATGGTAAGTTATAGACAATTAAAAGCTGCATGATTATTTCTTGCAAGGACAGAGGGTGAAAAATGACAAATATCATTTTATGCGGGGGTAGTGGTACGAGGCTTTGGCCGATAAGCCGTACGCTTATGCCAAAACAATTTGTAAAAATTTTTGCGAGAGAGACTGCTGAAGGTCATTTTGACAATCAATCCCTTTTTCAACTCACTTTAGAACGTAATAAACAATTTTGCCAAAAGCAGTTTATTGTATCCAATGCAGAACAATACTTTTTAGCGATCGATCAGGTTCAAGATATGTCCAAGGCAAGTTTTTTACTTGAGCCAGTCGGTCGTAATACCGCACCGGCTATTGCTTTGGCCTGTTTTGCTCTGGACCCGGAAGAGATAGTGTTGGTAACGCCTTCTGATCATCTTATTAAAGATCAAAGTGCTTATGAAACGGTGGTATCGCAAGCGAAAGAACAGGCCCAACAGAACAACCTTGTTACCTTTGGTATTACACCATCCTATCCTGAAACGGGATTTGGTTATATTGAAGCATCCGGCATAGATGTTTGTTCTTTCAAAGAAAAGCCAGACTTGAAAACAGCACAAGAGTATATTAAGGCAGGCAATTATTATTGGAACAGTGGCATGTTCTGTTTTAAAGCAGGTGTTTTTTTGGAAGAACTTGAACAGTACGCTGAAGAGATTTACAGTGCTGCTAAGAGGGCCTATGAGAGTGCTAATAGGGAAGATATGATCCGTATTACACATGATGACATGAGTATAATACCTGAAGACAGTATTGACTATGCGGTAATGGAACAGAGTAAAAAAGTAAAGGTTATCCCCAGTAACATTGACTGGAGTGACTTGGGAAGCTTTGATGCACTTTATGAAGAATTGCCAAAAGATAGCAATGGAAATACTCAAACAAATAATTATATCTCTATTGATTCAAAGAACAATTTGGTCCTTTCAGAAAAGATGGTTGCCACTATCGATCTGGAAGAGTTGATTATTATTGATACGGATGATGCGCTTCTTATCTCTAAAAAAGGAAGTAGTCAAAAGGTAAAAGAGGTGGTGAAACAGCTCAAGGCCAGCAAGTCCGAACTATCTCAAGTCCATACTACGGCACATCGTCCCTGGGGAACATATACCGTACTGGAGGATACATCAAAATATAAGATCAAACGTATCGTCGTCAAACCCGGAAAACGTCTATCCTTGCAAAAACATTTTCACCGCTCCGAGCACTGGGTGGTTGTTAGTGGAACAGCTGCGGTAATAAGAGGTGAAGATGAGTACCTGGTTCGTGCGAATGAGTCGACTTATATACCTATGGGTGAAATTCATCGTTTGGAAAATGTTGGAAAAATTCCTTTGGTTATGATCGAAGCACAAGTGGGTGAGTACCTTGGTGAAGATGATATCGTTAGACTATCGGATGATTTTAAAAGAGAATAAACTTTAACCAGGGATGGAAACAAACCGTGAATGCCATTTTAGATATAGCAAAAGATGTTATCAAGACCGAAGCCAATGAAATAGCAAATTTATCCCATTACTTAAACCCTGATTTTGAAGCCTGCATAGATGAGATATCAGCCTCAAAAGGCAAGTTTATTATTTGTGGGATGGGGAAGTCGGGTCTTATAGGTAAAAAGATAGCAGCTTCCCTCGCCAGTACGGGAACGCCAAGTTTTTTTATGCATCCCGGTGAAGCCTATCATGGGGACTTGGGAATGATAGAAAAGGAAGATGTCCTTCTTCTAATTTCAAATTCGGGTGAGACAGATGAAGTACTGAAGATCATACCGTTTTTACAAGCACAGGGCAACACAATTGTATCAATGACGGGAAACCCTAAATCAAACCTCGCGATAAATTCAAAATACCACCTTAATATACATGTAGAAAAAGAGGCCTGTCCCTTGCAACTGGCACCTACATCGTCAACAACAGCCTGTCTTGTGATGGGAGATGTTTTAGTGGTGTGCCTCATGGAAAAAAGAAACTTCAAGGCTGAAAGTTTTGCAAAGTTTCACCCCGGAGGAAGCCTTGGCCGCAGGCTCTTGACCAGAGTGGAAGATGTAATGAAAAAAGACGCCTTGCCAACCTGCACGGAAGAGACAAGGATTAAAGAGATAGTACATATTGTAACCAAGGGTAAACTTGGACTTGCAGTTGTTCGACATAAAGATGAGATAAGGGGTGTAATAACGGATGGTGACATCAGGCGTGCCATGGAGGATCAAGAGGATGAGTTTTTTAAGCTTAAGGCTCTGGATCTGATGTCTACATCACCATTGTCAATTTCACCCAAGGCTAAACTTATTGAAGCAGAAACGCTGATGGAGAGGGCAAAGGTCAACTCACTTCTAGTAGTGGAAGACTTAATGCTCATGGGTATTATTCAAATATACGATTTAAGTAGATAATAATGATAAAAAACGATTTAATAAACAGAGCAAAAAAGATCAAAGCAATTCTTTTTGATGTTGACGGTGTATTAACGGACGGTGGAATCATTTACGATAATGATTTTCAAGAGTATAAGCGCTTTAATGTAAAAGACGGACAGATAATCTCCCATCTTCGCAAAGGCGGATTTGTTGTAGGGGCTATAACGGGAAGAGAATCCGAGGTTGTTAAAAAACGCTGTGAGGAATTGAAGCTTGATTTTCATGAGCACGGCGTTAATAACAAGTTTCAAAAGTATGAAAACTTCAAGCAAAAATTCAATCTTGATGATAAAGAGATCAGCTATATTGGAGATGATATTATTGATTTGTCCGTCTTGGCCAGAGTGGGTCTAAGTGCCTGTCCGGCAGATGCACGTTATTATATAAAAGACAACGTTGACTTTGTGCTTGAGTCAAAGGGTGGCGAAGGTGCCCTGCGTGACCTGTGCGACTTTATATTGAATGCACAAGATAAGTTGGATGCAATAATAAAAAAAGCAAAAAGAGGGGGGATTTAATGGAAAAATTATATCAGTCATTACAAGAGAATAAGTTTATTCTCTCCGGTCCATGTGTGATCGAAAACGAATCAATGATCATGAGGTTGGCAGAAAATATTAAAATGATGACCGAAGAGTTGGGGTTTACTTACATCTTTAAAGCCTCTTTTGATAAGGCTAACCGTACCTCGGTAAACTCTTATCGTGGTCCAGGATTAGAAGAGGGTCTGCGAATTCTTGAACGTGTGAAAAATGAGTTTGACCTTCCTCTGACAACGGATATTCATGAACCTTATCAGGCTAAAGCCCTTGGTGAGGTTATTGATATTATACAGATACCGGCATTTTTATGTCGTCAAACTGATCTGCTTGTGGCAGCGGCAAAGACGGATAGAATCATTAACATAAAAAAGGCACAATTTCTTGACGGTAAAGATATGTATTATCCAGCTCAAAAAGTAAAAGAAAGCGGTAATGATAAGATCATGCTGACAGAACGCGGTAGTATGTTTGGTTTGGGAAATCTGGTTGTGGACTTTAGGCAGATCATTGATATGAAAGAGTTTGGATACCCTGTTGTTATGGATGTCACCCATTCAACGCAAAGGCCGGGTGGCGGAAGTACAAGTGGTGGAAACCGGGAATACGCGCCTTATATGGCGAAGCTTGCTAATACTGTAGGCGTGAATGGATTTTTCTTTGAAGTACACGAAAACCCGCAAGAGGCTTTGAGCGACGGGCCAAATATGGTTTATTTAAAAGACTTTAAAAAGATACTAGAATCTATTCAGTAACAATGAAAAAAGGTATTTAAGTGCTCTTTAACAGCTACGGGTTTATATTTATATTTTTACCACTGTCCTTCTTCATTTACTTCTTTTTACTAGAGAAGCGGTTAGTGATAGGAGCGAAAGGCTTTTTAGTCTTTGCTTCTTTATTCTTTTATAGCTGGTGGAATGTGGCTTATCTTCCTATCATACTTTCATCGATGTTATTTAATTATGTCGTCGGTAATACTTTAAATGAAAATTTTAAAAAAGTACAGGTTCACAAAAAGTCTCTATTGGCTTTTGGTGTTATTGCCAATCTGTCCCTTCTTGGTTACTTTAAATATACGGACTTCTTTCTAGAGAACTTCAACTTGGCATTCGATGGTTCTGTGCCTTTACTACACCTGGCACTGCCTCTGGCGATCTCTTTCTTTACCTTTCAACAGATAGCCTATCTGGTTGACTCGTACCGTTGTGAGACAGCAGAATATAACTTTTTAAATTATGCACTTTTTGTCACATTTTTTCCCCAGCTTATTGCCGGGCCTATTGTGCATCATAGCGAAATGATGCCGCAGTTTGCCTCTAAGTGGAATCTGGTCAAGAACTATAAAAATATTGCAATGGGCATGTTTGTCTTTTCCATGGGTCTGTTCAAGAAGGTAGTCATTGCCGACACCTTTGCGCAGTGGGCTACGGCTGGATTTGATCATGCACAAATACTTGATCTTATTGAGGCCTGGGCAACTTCTTTATCTTATGCCTTCCAGTTGTACTTTGACTTTAGCGGTTATACGGATATGGCTATTGGAGCGGCCTTGCTGTTTAACATCAAGCTTCCTATCAACTTCAACTCTCCCTATAAGGCCTTGGATATTCAGGATTTCTGGAGACGCTGGCATATTACCCTGTCTCGTTTTTTAAGAGACTATATCTATATTCCTCTTGGGGGAAACAGAAAGGGACCTTTTAGGACTTACACTAACCTTCTGGCTACTTTTATACTTGGGGGTATCTGGCATGGTGCGGGTTGGACCTTTGTGTTTTGGGGATTTCTGCATGGAATGGCTCTGGTCGTTCATCGTTTCTGGAAACAGCTTGGCTTTTCTATACCCAAGATACTCGCCTGGTTTATCACTTTTAACTTTGTCAATCTTGCCTGGGTCTTCTTCCGCGCCAAGGAGTGGGAGGATGCCATTAAGGTCTTGAAAGGGATGGTTGGTTTAAACGGTATTGTCCTGCCAAATCAACTTGCCGGAAAATTAGCATTTTTGAGTCGGTACGGGATTGATTTTGGCGGCTTAATGCAGCATATTAACGGGGGTAAAATGACTATTGTATGGTTACTTCTTGGGTTTATGTTGATTTTATTCTTTAAAAACGCTACTGAACAGATAAAAGGTTTTAATTTATCATCAAAAATAGCATGGGGATCAGGAATATTATTTCTTATTTCAGTTCTTTCCATGCATACCGTATCTGAATTTTTATATTTTAACTTTTAAGGTAAGTAATGAGAGCAAAGCATTGGATTAAGATTTGGCTGAGTACTATAAGCCTCGCATTACTGGTAGGCCTTGTTAATTATACTGTTGATCCAAATGGTTTTAACAGAATGATAGAGATACCGGGATTTAATAAGATTAAGGCTCCCAAGTCTGATAGTATGCCAATACAGTATAAAATGCCTCGTTTACGAGAAGGTGGTTGGGATAACCTGATGATGGGTACCTCCAGCATTGGCGTTATGGATAACAATGTGATCAGTAAGTACTTGGACGGCAGAACATTTAACCTTTCACAACCTGCTTCTGCGATGCCAGTACAATTCGACTCTTTCATGTACGCGGTGCATTATAATAATATCAAGAATGTTGTATATGCTGTTGATTTTATCTCTTTTAATAAAAATAGAAAGCTTAATGCTGACTATATCCAGTTAAAAGACAAGCTGAGAAGTTTGGATGGTTTTTATACCTACAATATATATTTTAATAAAGATACATTGGTAAAATCCTTAAAACTGGTTTGGCAAAACTATAAAGGAAAGATAACTCCCTCGGCACGATACATGCCAAACGGTCAGCGCGTTTATCAAAACTATTTGTACGAACATGACAGAGGAGAGTTTGATGTGCAAAAGAAAATGGACGGAGTATCTCATTTTTTACTCAATGAAAATGGCTATTATGAAAACTATACCTATTCACCAATGTATATGGATGAATTTAAGAAAATAGTGCGTTATTGCAAAGATAATAATATTAACCTGTATGTCTACATCTCACCTCTGTATAAAGACTTTTTAGTGCATCTGGCAAGAGCCGGTTTATTGGATGAGTTTATGCATTTTAAACAAGAACTTGCCAATGTAACAGATTATATTGACTTTACCGGGAACAATGCACTGATGTCCAATATCAATAATTTTTGGGACCCTCTGCACCTAAGAGTAGAAAATACTTCTATCGTAATGGGTGATGTTTTTAATGAGCAAAGAAAGGACTTGAGGTTCGCAACCTATATGAGTAAAACCAATATACAAGAGAACTTAAAAAAGCAGAGCTTTGAGTATAAAGACTACAATTTGAGTGCAACCGTGAAATGATGAATGAAAAGTTATGATTACAAGTTGATTTCGATATCATTACTTCTAACTATATTTACTGGACTTTAATTATTAATATAATATAATAAAATTAGTTATTTATAAGAACTTAGGGGGTTGTATGAAAGGCATTGTTTTAGCTGGAGGAAGTGGTACCCGTTTGTATCCGGTTACTAAAGGCGTGTCAAAACAGTTGTTAGCCGTTTATGACAAGCCGGTGATATATTACCCATTATCTATCTTAATGCTTTCTGGGATCAAAGAAGTGTTGATTATATCTACGGAGGAAGAGCTCCCAAGATTTAAGGGACTTTTAGGTGATGGTCATGAGATAGGTATGAAGTTTGAATATATTGTCCAACCCTCTCCCGATGGTCTTGCCCAAGCTTTTATTCTTGGGGAAGACTTTATTGGCAATGATGATGTATGTTTAGTCCTTGGAGATAATATCTTTTATGGTGGCGGGCTCGTCGAGCTTTTGGAACAGTCTGTTAAAAATGTTCGAGATGAAAAAAAGGCAACGGTTTTTGGTTATTATGTTAATGACCCTGAACGATATGGTGTGGTAGAGTTTGATAAAATGAACAATGCGCTTTCACTAGAAGAAAAACCAAAAAATCCTAAAAGTAATTATGCCGTGATTGGACTGTACTTTTATCCCAACAGTGTTATTGAAATCGCAAAAGATGTTACGCCTTCAGATAGAGGCGAGTTGGAGATTACAAGCGTGAATCAAGCGTATCTCAAAGAGAACAATCTTAAGGTAGAGCTTATGGGACGTGGTTATGCATGGTTTGATACAGGTACACATGATAGTTTATTGGATGCGGGGCAATTTATCCAGACGATAGAAAAGCGTCAGGGCCTTAAAGTAGCATCCCTAGAGGAAATTGCTTTTGAGATGGGTTATATAACGAGAGAAGAGCTTATTGCACTTGCCCAACCCCTAAAGAAAAACCAATACGGTCAATATCTTTTACGTCGAGCGGGAGAAATGTCAAAAAAATGAAAAACACTCAGTTAGTATTCATCACTGCGAATCATTACCGTCATACCATTAATACCTCTAAGCTTGAAAGTCAACTAGTTTGGAAAGTAAAAGAATTATTTGGTATGGGTATTGTTAAAACGATAAATTGGTATTTGGAGAAGTATGATGATCAATGTTACTAAAACGTATATGCCTGATAAAAAAAAGTATATTTCATATATAGATAAGATATATGAAAATGGATGGGTTACGAACAACGGGCCCTTGGTACAAGAACTTGAAAGAAGATTGGCTGATCACCTTGGAGTGAAAAACCTTGTACTTGTTGCCAATGGTACTATTGCACTTGAAATTGCCTACAGATTGCTTAAATTGGAAGGGGAGGTGATTACGACACCCTTTAGTTTTGTTGCTACGACAAGCTCTCTAGTCTCAAACGGATTGAAGCCAATCTTCTGTGATATTGATAAAGACAGTTTAAATATGGATCCAAAAAAGATTGAAGCTAAAATAACCGAGAAGACAAGTGCCATTGTACCGGTGCATGTTTTTGGAAACAGTTGCGAAGTTGAAGATATTGAAAAAATTGCTGATAAACATAATTTAAAGGTGATTTATGACGCAGCGCATGCTTTTGATGTAGAGTTTAAGGGCACAAGTGTTTTACATTATGGAGATGTTTCAACCCTGAGTTTGCACGCTACTAAAATGTTTCATTCTATAGAGGGGGGCGCATTGATAATCAATGATGACCGTCTTGTTCAAGATGCAAGGTATTTGATAAATTTTGGTATTGATGGTCCGGAGTCAGTTAAGGCACTCGGTACAAACGCTAAAATGAATGAATTTGAAGCGGCGATGGGTCTATGCGTCTTAGATGATATAGAGTTGATTAAAGAGCAGAGAGAAGTCTTATATAACAGGTATTACAAAGCATTAGACGGTGTGGTAGAAATTCAAAAAAGAGATGAAAACTGTACAAATAATTACGCTTATTTTCCTGTGCTTTTTAAGAATGAGCAGCAACTGTTACGCGTTAAAAAGATTTTAGCCGATAATGGAATAAATCCGAGAAGATATTTCTATCCTTCATTAGATACCTTGCCCTATACGCAAGACTCAGAAGTTATGCCGATATCTCGTGATGTTTCAAACAGGGTATTGGCACTTCCAATCTACCCCGGACTAGAGTTTGAGATACAAGATAAAGTGATTAATATTATATGCAATTATGTTAAAGAGCAGAATATTTATTTTAAAAAACAGACAAATAGAGTCCAAGGATAGCTAAATGAAAGAAATTGGTGGCTTTTTTGAATTGGAACTTGATAGAAAAGTTGAACTATATAAAGATGCTACTGCTAGAGTAAACAGCGGTAGGAATGCTATAAACTATGTATTACAAGCCAGCGGGGCTAGAAAAGTTTATGTTCCCTACTTTACATGTGGAACAGTGCTTGAACCAATGATAACACTTGGTATTGAGTATGTGTTTTATGCATTAAATGAAAATTTGGAAATAACTAGTGACATAGTTGATGATCTCAAAGAAAATGAAAAGCTTATCTATATTAATTATTTCGGAATTAAAAACAGGTATGTCGACACTCTCGCCGCTGAACTTGGTGATAAGTTAATTATTGACAATACCCAGGCATTTTTTAAAAAACCAATCGAAAATTCAAACAGTTGTTACTCTCCCAGAAAGTTCTTTGGTGTTGCAGATGGCGGATATGTTTATATGCAGGGAAAACTAGATCAGACCTTGGAGCAGGAAAAGTCCTATGACCGATGTCAAGCCTTATTGGGAAGATCTGAAAATAAGGCTTCTGACGTGTACTCTTTATATGCTCAACATAATAAAGAGATGTGCAATAGACCTTTAAAGAGTATGTCAACTTTGACACATAAGATTCTATCGTCTATTGATTATGAAAAAATCAAGCTTATACGAGAAAGAAACTTTTTGTATTTACATGCTCACTTAAAAGAAGATAATCTACTTAAAATAGATGAAGCGAATGTAATTGGACCGATGGTATATCCTTTATGGATTAAAACAGAAGGCTTGCGTGATTATCTGATTAAAGAGAAAATATATGTGCCAACATATTGGAGTGAAGTCTTAGACTATGTTGAAGATCAAGAACAGGTTGAAGCAAGTTTTGTAAAGTTTTTATTACCTATTCCGATAGATCAAAGATATGAAATCTCAGACATGGACAGAGTGGTGCAGGTAGTAAAGAAGTTTATAAATGATATTGAAACGTGATGGTGACTAAAGATGACCGGATCGGGAGAAAAAAACAATGTATGTGCTATGAATGAAAAAAGGACAGATGTGGAAGCAAAATATACTGCGCTTGGTCATTGCAACATAAGCTTGGGGATTTATTTAGATAGCCTGTATAGTGTTCATGAGAAGGAGGTAAATCTGGATATCGTCAGCAACTATGAGCCACAAGACAATCCTTTTGATGGAAGAACATTTTTACATAATGGGATCAAGACAAGGACAATTTCACATAAACAATGGAAGCCATCTAGAGATGACAGCTATCTTTTAACGGGGATCGCACCAACAACAAAGGAAAAAATATTTAATTTTTTCCATAAAAATTTCGACATCAATGAAGCGCAATATGTATCTTTAGTACATAAAAGTTCAATTGTTTCGCATGGAGTGGAATTTGAAGGTCCTGTTTATATTAGTTCGGGGGGAGTGGTTGCACAATTTGCAAGACTTGGAAAGTTTGTGTCGATTCAAAGAAATGTCATTGTTGAACATCATACTCAAATAGGAGAATATTCAAGCATATTTTCAGGAGCTAATATCGGTCCATCATGCAAGATAGGAAAAAATGTAAAAATCAATATGGGAGCCACGATACTCAATGGTCTTGAAATTGGGGATAATGCTGAAATCGGAGCAGGGGCACTTGTGACTAAGTCGGTTCCGTCAAACACACTTGTATATGGTTGTCCGGCAAAAATTATTAAAATGATTTAGGGGAATAAAATGAAAAACACTGTTTACTTGAGGGCTTTAGAACTTGATGATTATAAAACATCTATTCACTGGCGGCGAAATGATAAAATTTGGAACCAAGTTGCAGGATCACATTATTTTGTCTCAGAAGCCTACGAAAAGAGATGGACAGAAGAAAAAATATTCAATCAAAAAAGTAATGAAATAGTATTGGCAGTATGTCTACAAGAGAACGGTCAGTATGTAGGAAATGTGTATTTGACAGATATAGATTTGGTAAATAGAAGTGCTCAGTTACATATATTGATTGGCGAAGAGTCAGTATGGGGCAATGGGATTGGAACAGAAGTCATCCATAAAATTGTGGACTATGGTTTTAATGAACGCAATTTACATCGTATATATTCGCATATCTTAGCCCACAATAAAGCTTCTTTGCGTATCCATGAAAAGTGTGATTTTATAAAAGAAGGAACACTCCGTCATGCTATATATAAGAAGGGTTCATATCATGATCTTATTCTCGTTAGTAAGCTCAAGAAGGATTAGAATGAGAATCTATTTCTCTAAAGGTGTTTATTTTATAGCTTATTGCTCGAAAATATATAAAAATGGGAAGCGAATGAAGTGATGAAAAAAAGAATTTTATTTTTAGGGGCTGGTTATGATCAGGTGCCGGCGATACGATATGCAAAAGAACAAGGTTTTTATGTAATCACTTGTGATTATTTACCCGAAAATCCTGGGCATAAATATGGGGATGAATATCATAACGTGAGTACAACTGACAAAGAAGCTGTTTTAGAACTTGCAAAAAAATTGAATATAGATGGTGTGTTGGGATTTGGCACAGATGCAAATGCACCAACTCAAGCTTATGTGGGAAATGCCTTAGGTCTTACATCTAACCCTTATAAGTCAGTCTTGACATTGACAAGAAAAGATCTGTTTCGGTCTTTTTTGAAAGAAAATAATTTCTTTGCACCCAGATCAAAAAGTTTTTTAAATTATTCAGATGCGCTCAAGGAAATAGCTTCATTGGAATTTCCTCTTATTGTCAAACCGGTGGACAGTTCCGGGAGTAATGGCATTTCAAAAATAGAAACTGCTGAAGAATTTAAAAATGCATTTGATTATGCCCAGCAGTTCTCAAGAGAAAAACTAGTTCTAGTCGAAGAGTTTGTCGACATTGAAGGTACTATATCAGATGGGGATTGGTTTATTATTGATGGTAAGATTGTTTTTTCTTGCCTTGGGGATGCCCATCGGAATGAACTTGTCAATCCATTGCTTCCCCTTGGGCTAAAGTTTCCGTCCAGTCTAAGCGATCAAAGAAATGAATATGTTAAAAGTGAAATTCAAAGACTTTTGACACTGCTTGATATGAAAAGCGGACCTTTTAATATTGAATTTGCCTTTGATAAAAATAATAACTTATTGATTTTTGATTTAGGCCCTCGTAATGGTGGTGTTGCTATTCCTACAGCGATCAAGTATGCTACAGGAGTTGATTTGATCAAGTATACAGTAGAAAATGCTGTAGGAATGGATTGCAGCAAATTGAAAATGGAAAAAGTCCAAGGTTTTGTTGCTCAGTATAAGTTACATACGCTTGAAGAGGGTACTTTTACCCATATGTGGTATAGTGATGAGATAAGAGAGAATATAATCGATGAATATGTTTCAGTCAAAGTTGGTGACAAGGTGCAAAAAATGAGCAGAGCGACAGATAGAGTAGGCGTGATATATTTAAAATTCGATTCAAATGAAGAAATGCAAGAGAAAATGGAAAAGATGGATAAATATGTAAAAGTCGTAGTTGAGAAGGGGACAATATGAGTATAGCTATTATGCAACCATATTTTTTCCCCTACCTTGGGTATTTTCAACTTATGCAGGCTGTTGATGTATACGTGATAGCAGATGATCTCAATTATATTAAGAATGGATATATCAACAGAAATTCTATCTTACTTAATAATGAAGCATTTAAGATCTCCTTACAGCTTAAGGGGGCAAGCCAAAATAAACTTATAAATGAGATAGAAGTTGGTGAAAACACTGTTAAGCTCCTAGAAACTATAAGGCGTGCCTATAGAAAAGCTCCCTATTTTGATGATGCTTTTCCTTTGATAGAAAGTATTTTACTAAGCAAGGAAAAAAATCTTGCAAGATTTTTAGGTGATTCTTTGGTGAAGATTTCCAGGTATTTAGATATAAAAGTAAAAATATTATATTCAAGTGATACAGATAACGATAAATGCTTGAAACTAGATGCCCGTATTATTGACATCTGTTCCAGGTTAAATGAAGATCATTACATCAATGCAATCGGTGGAAAAGAGCTGTACGATAAGGATGCATTCTCTCAAAAGAACATTACATTAAGTTTTCTTGACTCTAATATTCCTGAGTACAAGCAGTTTAATGAAAACTTTATACCAAAGTTATCAATCGTTGATACAATGATGTTTAATTCCGTTGACAGTATAAAAATAATGTTAGATTCATATGAGTTAGTGTAACATATGCAGATCAGAATATGAACCCATCAGGTAAAAATAGAATGGAAATTAATCAATTAGATCAAAATTGCAGTGAAAAAATTGAGCGTTTCATTGTAAAAGTAGATGATGAGTTTATTCCGCCTTTGAGTTCAAAGGTCAGTATTCCGCAGTGGTCCAAGAAACTCAATGCATTAGCAGTAAATATCGCAAAAGTAAACTTTAATGGGGATTTAGACGCATTAATCTCTTTTTATCCCAATAAGGATAAGGAATCTTATATAAGTTTTATAGCTGTGGGAAAGTCGCAAAGGGGCAAGAAGCTTGCCGGTACATTACTTGACAGATGCATTAAGATCTGTACCGATATGCGCTCTACCTCAATTAAAGTTCACACTTGGCTCTCTAATGATAAAATATCTAATATTTATCACTCTCGAGGATTCGTTGATATAGAAATAATAAATGATCGCGGTAGTGATAAAACACTTATATTGGAAAAAAAACTATGCTAAATCAGACCTTTATAATAGATGCAAAGAATAGCATTACTAAGCATTTGTCAAATTTTAATAAGAGTTATAAATGAATATACTTTTATCGTGCGTGGGACGACGGTCCTATATGGCAGAGTATTTTCAAAAAGCACTTTTAGAAGACGGGGGAGTGGTTATAGGAACAAATAGTGAAGCATTTACTCCCGGCATGCTCGCCTGTGATAAATCCTTTGTTGTTCCCTCGATAACAGACGAAGATTATATCTCTACTCTTTTAGACATCTCAATCAAAGAAAATGTTTCTATGATTGTCTCTTTGTTTGATATTGATTTGCCATATTTGGCACTGGCAAAAGATCTCTTTGCTGAGCATGGGATTACTGTGGCCATTTCTTCTGAAAAAGTTATTGATATTTCTAATGATAAATGGAAAACATACAACTTCTTGAAAGAAAATAATATTGACACGCCTTTGACGTTTGTTCGGCTCAATGATGCGCTTGTGGCTTTGGAAGATAATAACCTTAGATATCCGCTGTTTATCAAACCGCGTTGGGGGATGGGTTCCATTGGTATTTATAAAGTAGATGATAAAGAGGAACTTTTGTTCTTTTATAAATATATCCAAAAACAGATCCAAGAATCATACTTGAGCAAAATGTCAACTTCTTTGGACGAAGCAGTGCTTGTACAGGAATTTATCGCAGGTAAAGAATACGGTATAGATGTTTTGAATGATCTAAATGAAAAGTATATTATGTCTGTATCCAAAGAAAAATTGTCCATGCGATCAGGTGAGACGGATGCCGCTATTGTAGTAGGTATTCCTGCTCTGGATGAATTATCAATGAAAATATCTGAGGAATTAAAACACGTTGGGAATTTAGATGTTGATGTTTTATTTGATGGGGAAAAGTATTATGTTTTGGAACTGAATGCCCGTTTTGGCGGTGGTTATCCTTTTACTTATTTGGCCGGTGCGGACTTTCCTGATATGCTGATAAAAATGTTGAAAAATGAGTTTTTAGATCTTCCTTCGGTTAAAGTTGGTCTAAAAGCATTTAAAGTAATCTCTCCTGTTGAATATACATAAAAGTATTTATAAATATTGCACAAATCAAGAAAAGTTATACTTAAAAAGGCAAAGTCTATGTTAAGCGTAGAAGAAACAGAATTAAAAACCCAACCAAAAGAAACTTTTGACACGCCTCTTGTAAGCGTTTATATGACAACGTATAACCAGGAAAACTATATTGCTCAGGCGATTGAAAGTATAGTTATGCAGAAGTGTAATTTTAATTTTGAACTTGTTATTGGTGAAGATTGCTCAACTGATAATACAAGAAGTATTGTCAAAAAATATGCTGAGATGTATCCAGATATCATCAAGACCATTTTGCACGAAAAAAATGTAGGCGGTAAGCAAAATGGTAGGGCAGTATTTACTATGTGCTCAGGAAAATATCTTGCTTTTTGTGAAGGAGACGACTTTTGGGTAAGTCCTTATAAGCTTCAAAAGCAGGTTGACTTAATTGAAAGTGACGAAAATATTAAGGCTGTTTTTACTCAAGTTAAATGGGTGGATAGGGATAATAACGAATTAGGCTTTAGTGACAATAGCGACAATAAAACGGGAAGGTTAGATTATAAAAAATTATTACAGGTAAATCCAATCCATACATGTGCTTTCTTGCTGGACCAATCAGTGTACACTGACGCTATTCTTCAGATAAGAAAAAAAGCACCTTATGGAGACTATGTTATGTTTTTAGCAGCAAGCTTTTATGGAAAGGTGGCTTTTATTGATGAAGTGATGGCAGCATACAGAAGAGATGTTGGTGTTATGCATAAATGGAGTGCAATTGAATCAGGATTGAAAAGATTGCAGATTTTTGATCTATTTCAGGAACAGACAGAGTTTAAAAAAATGAACTTTTATATCAAGATTGCAAAACAGTACCTCTGTATACATATGTCTCGACATTATAGTGATGAAAAAAACTATATAGAATCTATAAAGTATTATTTACTTGCTCTCTATTATACAGGCTATGTATTGTTAGCAAAAAAAGATGAGATGCATAGAAAAGTGAGCGTGTCTGAATTTATAAAAACAGGTATTTTTTCATTCCCCTATGTCAAAGTAATCTATAGAAAAATAAAAAGGATCTCATAAATATGTATATGAGAATAAAAAAACCTTTTTAGTATGAGTAGTTTAAAAAAACAGGGCTATACAGCATTTGCATGGGACTTTTTAGGGAAACTGGCAAGTCAAGGAACGGGTTTTATCGTTTCGATTTTTTTAGCACGGCTGCTTGAGCCAGAAGACTTTGGGCTTATTGCCATGATTATGGTTATCGTGGGTATTTCTCAAGTTTTTACAGACGTTGGTCTAGGTTCTGCTATCGTACAGCGGCGCCATGTTAGACCAGTACATTATGCATCTGTATTTTATTTTAACATCACTGTTGGTGCCTTGTTGACAGTTTTACTCTTCTTATCGGCACCCTATATCGCATCATTTTATAATAAAGAGTTGTTGCTTGTCTTAACGCAAGCCCTTGCGTGTACATTTATAATTAACTCGTTTAGTACAATTCAAGTTACGAAGTTTCGAAAAGAGATGAATTTTTCCGCGATCACAAAGGTTGGTTTCAGTTCTTCTTTTATCAGTGGTGTGGTTGGCGTCAGTTTGGCATTTTACGGGGCTGGTGTCTGGTCTTTGGTGGCACAAATCCTTTTATCGAAACTTTTGTATACTGTTTTTATTTGGCGTATAAGCCGATGGAAACCTGCATTGATATTTTCACTGAGGGCTTTAAAGCAGCTATGGGGATTTGGCTTCAGAATGTTCTTGTCCGGTATGCTCGACGCAGTTTTCACACGATTAGATTATATTATTATGGGTAAGCTTTTTCCTGCAGCTACATTGGGATATTATCAAAGAGCACAATCCTTAAATCAATTGGTTGTACAGTATTCATCCGGAAGTTTACTCTCAGTGCTATTGCCTCTTTTAAGTAAGGTTCAAAAAGACTTGCCTAGACTTCAGCGTATAACTTTAAAAGCGTTTGGCGTAATAAACTTTGTAGTATTTTTATTGATAGGGGGTCTCTACCTTGTTGCGCAGGAGTTAATTGTACTCTTGTTTGGAAGTAAATGGCTCTCTTCCGTTGAGTACTTTCAAATCATTGCCTTGATGGGGTTTGTATATCCCCTAAGTGCACTGCTTATGAATGTCTTGAGCAGTAGAGGAAAATCAAAAAAGTTTTTGAGATTAGAGATATATAAAAAAATAATTGGCACGTTACCCTTACCGATCTTGTTTTATTTTGGAATAATATATTTTCTTTATGCTCGCGTAGGCATATCATTTGTAGCAATATTGTTGAATATTTCATTTGTGTCTGAGGAAATCAGCTTGCCTTTTTTTGTGTTTGTAAAGAGTATTATTGTGCAAATTGGCGTTACCTTGTTGGCGCTTATGCCCGTCTGGTATTTTAATACTATGTTCGAAACTGGTCATTTTATAATGCTGGTGATGAAAGGAATGGAATTCACTTTTTTGTATTTTGCAATGAATAAACTATTCAAGACAGAGTCTTTTGGCTTTTTTATGGAAGAGTTCCAACCTATTTTGATTAAAGTAAAAAAGAGAGTGAAACTATAATGAAAAACATACTTTTTATTTTCAACTTTGGTTCGGAAATAAGACAATTTTCTCATTCTGGGATAATCTCAAAGTTACTGGATGAAGGAAAAAATGTTTTTGTCAGTTTGCGAGTGGCTAATGATGAAGTTCTTCAAACCTTGGATAAACGAGTAAATGTTACGAATTATTATAACCATGGTGTTGCATTTTACATTAGCCTATTAAAAGAGGTTCTTGATGAACAGAATGAATTGTCAGTAACTTGGAAGTATTTATCTGGGCAGAAGAAATTTAAAAAGAGACGCAATCAATATGTTTATTACATGCTTAAAAGGCTTTTAACTATAGGGGCAAAAGTTAAATGGATTAGGAAGCTTTTGTATTCGTTAGAGAGAAAACTGTTTTCTTCCCTTTATAGTCAAGAGTGGAATACATTGTTTGTCGAAAACAACATTCATAAAATAGTCATTAATGTTCCCAATTATAACTATCACCTTCTTTCAACGGCAAAAAGATTGAATATTCCTGTATATTTGGCCTTCCACACAAACAAAGACCTTTTTGTTTTAGGAAGACTTGCTGATTTTTATACAAAAATAGGTGTTTGGAACAAGGGTATGCAGTCTGAATTGTTGGCAATTAATAAGCATATAAAGAAGAAAGATGTTCACGTAATCGGCTGTACGCATTTTACTAAATTTGTTTCAAGCGGTCAAAACAGTAATATTATAGACACTTTAGGAATTAGTGAAAATGAGATTGTCATTTTGTATATAGCAGCAGCCCCCTTTGTTGTGCAAAATGAATATGATTATGTAGAACTACTGATAGATACATTGAATAGTATGGGCATAAAGGATTATAAAATTGTAGTAAAAATTAATCCTATGGATGATTCAAATTATTGGTCAGAACATGCTGGTGAAAATGTAATTGCTATGAATTCGAAATGGGCATGGAATAAGGGGGAAGCGTTTAATTACCCAAAGAAATCTGACATTCACAATTTTATAGCAATCCTCCAGCGGTCAAAAATCTGCGTGGGACTTCCTTCAACTGTTGTAATTGAGGCTTCTTTAATGCAAGTGCCTTTTTTAAATATATGTTTTGAATATAAGCATGTGAAATCTATTTATACAAAGATTTCTGATATGTGGTTTGCTCCTTTTTACAGGAGTGCAACAGCCGGAGCGGCCATAGGAACATTTGATGTTAATGATTTTGAAATTAAGTTACAAGAATTATTGTTTGACAATAGCTCCACAAATGAACAAGTTAAGTTTATTCAAAATGAGTTGACTTACAGTGGAGAGATGATAAATACAAAGACGGTTGAATTTTTATCAGAGGATCAGAGTAAGATGAAAAAGAAAAAAATATTAATATGTCATAGCAGTAATCATATTATCAGTGGGGCAGAAAAAGCAATATTGGATATGATAAGACCCTTAAAAGATAAGTTTGAATTTATAATGTTTACGCCAGGAGATGGTCCTTTAAGTGCATTATATAGGGATGAAGGATTTGACGTTTATACTCAGGTTCTATCGAATAAAAGACGAAAGTATCCTGGTCTTCATATGTTTCATTCTTTAAAATTTGCGAGCTATTTAAAGAAATCAAATTTTGATTTTATTTTAAGTAATACATTTTATGCTGCTCAAAAAGTATCAACAGCCAGTAGAATTGCTAAGGTGCCATTAGTTATCTATGTTCGAGAATATTTCGATGTTAATTTTCCGGATTACAAGTTAAATCTTAAAATTGCAGATAAAATCTTTGCTGTTTCTCAAGATGTAAAAGACTCTCTTTCCCATGTACATAACAATATTGTTGTGACACATGACTTTATTGATACAAAGGTGATTGGAGATATTAAAGAGGGGGATCAAACTTTATTACCGTCTAACACTATGCATAAGGGAAAAAAAGTTGCTTTAGTGGGTAGAATCACACGCTACAAGCAGCAGGACCTTTTTGTAGAGTCATTTCCTGAAGTAAATAAAATATTTAGTGAGGTTGAATATTATGTCATTGGCGATTGTACACCTAATGAGAACCCGTTTAAAGAGTCATTAAAAGCTCAGGCGCAACTGTTTTCAAATGGTGAAAATATTCATTTTCTTGGTAATAGAACAGATGTTTATAAAATTATGCCGTGTTTTGATTTGTTATGTATGGTATCAGATCGAGAACCATTTCCAAGAACAATATTGGAAGCTCAATATTTTAATGTACCGGTTGTAGCATCGAATTCAGGCGGAGCCAAAGAGATGATTATTGACAATATATCTGGCTACTTGTTCGATGTCAGTACTAAGGATGCAAATATCCTTGCATCAAGAATAATTGATGCCCTGAATTCTGATTCTGAACGTAAAAAATTCGCTAAACAAGCAAAAGAAAACTTAATGCAAACCTTCGCCACTTTAAAACCTGTGGATAATTTTGAAAAACAATTGAATGAGGCGGTAAACTAATATGAACAAAAATATGGCAGTTGGACTGGTCTTTTCTTTAGCGCGTTATGGAGGCGTTCAAACCTGTGTTATATCATTGATAAAAGGGCTGAATGAACAGGGTATAACACCGACCCTGATCTGGACAGATGCACCAAATGAAAAAATTATTGAAGAAAATAATCTGAAGTTACATTTTGAGAAAATACACTTTAAGTTTGCAACAAGAACAATTGCAAACAGCAAAAATACCTTGCGCTATTTACTTTGGCCTTTTAATGCTATACGGGCATCAAAATTACGAAACAACTATGATTTTATTTATACCTTCACACATCTGTTTATAAATGACACTAATATACCTTGTGCATTTTATCTTTCTGGACCTCCATATCTACCACAGTTGAATCCTCAACAGGGGATTAAAAAGTTGCGATTTGGTTTTACCGAAATGGTGTATAAAGTTTTTTTAAAACCGCTTTTTCCTATATATGAGTTTAGAGGAACATCTGAAAATACAGTTATCAATGCAAAGTTTACATCAGATCTATTTTTTGATGCACACGGTATTCGATTGGATGTAGTTTATCCTTCGAATGCGTTTACTCTCAATTTAGAAAAAGGGTTCGCTCATAAAGAAGGTGTTGTGTTTTTATCTCGGATTGTTCCTTACAAACGTCCTGAAATGGTAATTGAACTGGCTAAGCATTACCCGGAGATACCATTTAGTATTGTTGGCACGGTTGATCCAAATCAAGAAGCTTATTATCAATCATTAAAAGGGATCGTGGCTAAATATAACTTAAACAATATAAGGTTTGTTGTAAATGAAAAGTTTGAAATTCTGCAAGATGCTCTTAAAAAAGCAAAATTTTATGTATTTCCGACGATTGATGAGCACTTCGGTATTACAACAGTCGAGGCTATTATGAGCGGCACAATTCCATTTGTACATAATTCTGGTGGTCAAAAAGAGATCGTTGATCTTGATAATTTACGTTTTGAAGATAATGAGTTTTATGAAAAATTTGATTCGTTAATTAATTTAGACGATGAGAGTTTATGCAATATACAAGAACATTTTTATGAACATGCCGAGCTGTTTAGTGAAAATACATTTAATAATAAAATGTTGAAATATATACAATGAATAGAGAAACCATAGCCTTTCTTCTAACACTTTTTGTGATGGAAATACTTATGCTTACAGTGCATTTTAGACTTGCGGGAAATGTTCTGTTACTAAGTATGTTTGTAAGTATTGTTTATGCTTTTTCACGAAAGATGGATAGAATGTTTATGATTTCGTGGATGGTGAGTGTCGCACCTGTTGTTGTTTTTATACGTTCAACAATGATATCTGAAAGCGTATACGCAATCATGACAGTATTAATTGGGGTGTTAAGTCTTTTGACTATGCGAAAACAGGTGGAAAGAGTAATTTATAATAAAAATATTTTATTTATAATTGCCTTTTTCTTGTTATATATTGCGATAGGTCTTGTCGAGGGGATTAAGCCTATAAAGTTTATGAAAGTCGTTGAATTTGGTACAACATTAATGTTGATCAGTATGTTGTTGTACTCTCCTGAACATCGTGGCTTTGCACTTAGAAACTTTGTGTTTTCAAGCATTGCCGTATATATAGTCGCTTTTCCAAATATAGCTAATCGGTATGCAACACCCACTGAACTGGGCTGGACAATAGGAGGCGATCCAAGCAGCATGGCTGCATTACTTTTAATTTCGTTGATACTGTTGTTATTTGATGGTGGAAAAATTCTAAAGCTAAATAATCAGCCAAAAACCTTATTAGCTCTTACAATGGTGGTATTTATACTTTTATTATTGTCAACATCTAGAACAAACATGATATCAATGCTTATTATTTTATTGTTTTATGCTTTTAAAAACAGAGTGAATTTTTTAAAATATTTAGCAATAGTCTTGGTACTGTTTACGGTTAGTCTCACATATCTGAGTGATCAATATTTTGACACTATAGAAAAATTTTATGTTAAAAAACTTGACGTAAGAAACCGAACGTTAAATCAAGTTACGACGGCGCGTTTTGTCCAATGGCAAGTAGGAATGCACTATTTTGATGTTGCACCTTTGTCTGAGGTATTATTTGGATATGGGCCAGCTAGAGCGGACTTTTTACATGAAAAAGGAAAGGACTATGTTCGTGTTTACGGATATATTGATGGTGCTGAACATCATTATGCTATTCATACCTTATACCTTCAATTAGCAGTTGAGTACGGTTTAATAGCTTTTTCAATTTTTATATTTGTCTTACTAAAATCCTTATACAAGAACTTTCTCTTATATCTTAAAGGACGAGAAGTGCTCTTTTACTATACGATTGGATATATGTTCTCAATAATGGGTAACTCAGGTATGAGTGTTATTGGCGGAGTATATATGGCATTTATCTTTGCCGGAAGTAGAATATTTAACGAACACTATCTAAGACAAAATGAAAAGTTGAAAATATGATCTATACAGATGACATTGACAAGAAGAGGGAAGAGGCATGAAGTTATTAATCATTACAAGCATTGAACATAAAAAGTCAGGTGGGGATATTTATGGTTATGCACCGTATGTGCGTGAAATGAATATGTGGACAAATCATGCTGACGAAATTAAAGTGATGGGTCATGAAACAGATATGGAAATTGATGCGATTGACATTGAATACACCTCAAAAGATCTTGAATTTGTGAGTGTTCCTGCTTTTAATATTGTCACTTCTACAGAAACGGTTAAGACATTGTTTAAGCTTCCTCTGATTTTATATAAGATGTTTGTGTCAATGATGTGGGCTGATCATATTCACCTTAGATGTCCAAGTAACATGGGATTGTTAGGTTCTGTTGTGCAGATATTTTTCCCACATAAAATGAAAACAGTCAAATATGCCGGAACGTGGAGCCCCACTGAACAAAAACATTTCACGTGGTGGCTTCAGCGTCGTATATTAATAAGTAATTTTTTATCAAAAAATATTAAGATCCTGTCCTATGGTGATTGGAACGATAATAATATTAATGTTTTGCCATTTTTTACAGCAACATATTCTAAAAAAGAAACTGTTCCTTTTAAGCGAAAAACTTTTGATGCAAAAATAAAAATTATTTTTGTTGGGGTGTTAAATGAAAACAAACGTGCCTTACTAAGTGTACAAGTTACTAAAAAACTTTTAGATAAAGGCTATGACATTCAATTGGACATATTTGGTGAAGGAATTTTACGCGAGCCGATTGAACAATATATAAAGGATCATAACTTACATGGGAGCGTTATCTTACATGGTAACAAGGCAAAAGATGTAGTAAAAGCACACTTCATGCAAGCTCACTTCTTATTTTTCTTTTCACAAAATGAGGGTTGGCCGAAAGTTGTTGCAGAGGCAATGTTTTTAGGTTGTTTCCCAATTACAACAACAATCTCTTGCTTGCCGTATATGCTTGATAATAACGAACGTGGACACTTGATTAATGTAGATGATACGGAGGATGAAATTATGTCGATAGTGGAATCTTATATCAGCAATCCAGATCTGTATAATAAAAAATTGGAAAAAGCACTGACTTGGTCGCAAGAGTTTACGGTGGAAAAGTTTGAAGATGAGGTTGAAAAATTATTAGATAAGGATCACGCGAATAAAATTGTGTAATAAAACCAAAGAGGTAAATATGGTACATTGTTGCTTGTTATAGAGCTTGTGAAATATAATATAGGAGAAAAAATGAAGATACTTGTTTTTGGTGCACATGCTGATGATGCAGAAATTGGGATGGGCGCAACGATTGCTAGGTATATAGCAGAAGGACATGATGTTAAAATTGTTTGTGCAATTATTCCACATGAAAGTAAAAATGGTGTGGTGGAGATAGAAAAAAAGGAGATACGTCGTTTGGCAGCTGTAAGGTCAGCCGAAATCTTAGGCGCAGAACTTGATATATTAGATTTTGATCCTTATGATTTTGAGGTTAATAGGCATTATACAAAGGTGTTTGATCAAATAGTAAGAGAGTATGAACCAGATCAAGTGTATGTTAGTTGGCACAATGATTCACATCAAGATCATAAAGCCATTGCAAATATAATTTTTTCTAGTGCCCGTAAAAATAATTTTTCATTATATATGTATGAGTCAATGATTCCCGGTGGATTAGTTCCACAGCCTTTTAACACGCAGCTGTATATTGATGTCAGTGATTACTATGATAAGAAAATTGAAAGTTTGAAACAATATTTTTCAATTGACCTATTTGAACAAATTGGAGAAGGTGTTATAGGGAGAGCAAAATTTAGAGGAGCCCAAATCGGTGTGAAATACGCTGAAGTTTTTGAGATAGTTAAAGAGATACGTTACATAAAGTAGGAGCTTCAAATGGTAAAAGGAAAGAGAGTATATCTTAAGGCTGTGTCCTTGGAAGATACTGATTTTATGGTAATGTTGCTTAATGATCAAGAAGTGGCCTATTATGAAGGAAAGCAAGAGTTCTTGGTTAATTATTCAGATCAAAAGAAATGGCTTGAGAATAGAAATGCAAAGCAGATGAACTTGATTATTTATAATAACTCGGATGAAAAAATTGGATATCTTTCATTTAAGTTTACAAATGAAATTTCTCGAATTGGACATATTGGCATTAAACTAGAGAAGAACTTTAGAGGACAAGGCTTTGCAAATGATGCCTTAAGGACTTTATCTGCGTATGTTTTTATGAAATTTAATGTTTATAAACTAAAGACTCATATTGTTGAGTACAATCATAGTTCAATTGGATTATTTGAGAAGTGTGGCTGGACTAAAGAGGGTATCGCTCGGGCTGAAGTGTATATGAATGGAAAGTATTATGATAATGTCCAGTTTGGATTGCTGAATCAAGAATTTAGTGATGATATTGATAACAAGCAACATATTGAACTTATATGTTTTACAGGAAAATAAGATGACAGTAACGATACATCAACCCTACTACTTGCCTTATTTAGGGTATTTTCATAAAATTCTCAACAGTGATATTTTCGTTATATTAGATGATGCACAGTTTGAAAAAGGAAACTTCTACAATAGAAATAAAATAAATAGTAATAATGGTCCCATATTGTTAACGATTCCCGTGAGTGTTAAAAACCATGATGATCCTATTAATTCTGTAACGATACCATCACATAAATGGCAAATAAAACATTTTAAAACGATTACGCAAAGTTATAAAAAGGCACCGTTTTTTAGTGATCATGAACAGTTTTTAGAAGATGTATATATCAACAATTCGTGGAATAGCTTTAGCGAATTGACATTTTTTATGATGCAGTATTTCTTAGAGTACCTTGAGGTCGAAATTCCTATTTTTAAAAGTTCAAAAATGCAGATTGCCTCTGTAAAAACACAACGATTACTAGATATATCGCTAAAAGTAAAAGCAGATACCTACTTATCAGGTCCTAGTGGAAGAAAGTACTTAGATACGAAACTGTTTGAAGCTGCGAATGTTAAAATTATATATCAAGAGTTTATTCATCCTGAATATAATCAGATTCATCCAGATTTTATTAGTCATCTAACAATCTTAGACCTATTGATGAACGAAGGTAAAAAAAGCAAAGAGATCATCCTCAGTAATCAGATAGATAAAGTGTAAGATTGGTTCATGAATAAAATTAAAATTATGCAAGTTATTGACTCCTTGACGATGGGTGGTGCAGAACGTGTTGCAGTTAATAATGCCAATGCAATAAGCGAAGCAGGATATGAGAGCTACTTGTGTATCACACGGGAATCAGGACCCCTAAGAGACTTTGTAAACACTGATGTGAAAGTTTTGAATTTGCATAAAAACAGCACATTGGATATCAAAAGTATCCGAAAGCTTGTAGCTTATATCAGGAAGCATGAGATTGATATTTTACATGCGCACTCTACGTCCTTTATTGTAGCCGTTGTTGCAAAGATTTTTACAAAAGTCGCTGTTGTTTGGCATGATCACAATGGAAATAGAGTGAACTTGAAAGGTAAAATCAACACAGCATTAAAGTACTTTTCATATTTTTTTGATTTTGTCATTGTCGTTAATAACGACTTATATCAATGGGCATGCCAAAACCTTTCACTGGATAAATCGAATATTGGTTATATTCAAAACTATGCAGAGCTAAAGTTTGATGAAAAGGAAGTCGATTTGGCAGGTGTTAAAGGAAAACGCATTGTCGTATTGGCTAATTTGCGAAACCCTAAAGATCATATGAATATTGTACAGGCATTTAATTCTCTCAATAGGAGTTTGACATCATCGTGGAAGTTATTGTTGGTAGGTGAAGATAAAAATGACAACTATAGCGATAGTATTAAGTCTTATATTAGGGAGAACAATCTAAGTGAACAAGTTAAAATTTTAGGTGTAAGAAGCGACACCTCCATGATATTAAAAGCATGTGATATAGGTGTGATATCATCATATTATGAAGGTTTGCCAATGGCTTTACTGGAATATGGTCTTGCCTCTTTAGCTGTAATATCAACAAAAGTAGGCGAATGCCCTGAAGTTTTAGGCAATGGAAAGTTTGGATTATTGGCCGAAGCAAAGAATTCAGATGACTTGGCTGAAAAATTGGAAATATATATGAGTTCTCAAAATACACGTGAAAAGTACAGTAGTGCATATCATAAACATATACAAGAGAACTATTCAAAAGGTGCTGTTTTGGACAAGCTTGTAAGAATTTATACAAAGATAATGAAATGAATGCTAAATTACGACTTTTATATGTTGGAAATGCCCTGTCAAAGCATGGGTACACACCTACTTCAATTGAAACATTAAGCGAACAGCTAAGAGAGGATTATGAGGTCACTATTGTATCAAATCAAAAAAATCAATTATTGAGACTGTTTGATATGTTACTTGGGGTAGTCCGTCATCGTAAGCAGGTGGATTGTATTTTGATTGACACCTATAGTACGAAGAGTTTTTATTATACGTTAATGGTTTCACAACTCGCAAGGCTGTTTAAGATGCCGTATTTTACTTATTTACACGGGGGAGATTTACCAAAACGTTTGGATAGAACACCTTTTATAGCCAGTTTGATTTTTAATAATTCAGTTGATAACATTGCTCCCTCTCAATATATGCGTGAAGCATTTAAAAAGCATAATTATTCAGTACAATTTATTCCTAATAATATTGATTTAAGTTTATATACAAATAAAAAAAGAGCAAAACTCCAACCTAGATTTTTATATGTTCGTTCATTTAGTTCTGTCTATAATCCCCAAATGGCGATTAAAGCATTTTCAAAATTAAAAGAAAAGTTTCCAGAAGCAACCATGTGTATGGTCGGTCCTGATAAAGACGGTACACTAGAGAAGTGTAGAGAGTTTGCTTCTATATTGGGGCTAAAGGACTCTATAGAGTTTCCGGGTAAAATGCAAAAACAAGAATGGCTTGCCTTATCAAGCGGATATGATATATTTATTAATCCAACAAATTTTGATAATCAGCCTGTTAGTATTATAGAAGCCATGGCCTTAGGCTTCCCTATTATATCGACTAATGTTGGTGGACTCCCCTTTTTAATTGAAGACGGAGTTGACGGTATCTTGGTGGATAAAAATGATGATAATGCGATGTATGAGAAAATGATGACTCTCCTGCAAGATGAAAAAACTGCTCAAATGTTATCCGAGAATGCGCGTAAAAAAGCAGAAAGTTTTGATTGGAAAAATGTACAAAAACTTTGGAAGAATATACTTGATGGAGTTGAGAAAAAGAATGTTTTATAACATATTAACTGAAAAAATTATTTTACCGCTTTCTGATCTTGTTTTAAAATCATCCCTAAGCAGTACATTTAAAAAATGGCAAGCACTTAGTCTAAGCTCAAAAGAATCAATTGAATCGTTACAACTTAAAAATCTGCAAGAAACCTTGGCATTTACGATTGAGAATGTTCCATATTATAAAAAACAAAATATAAAAGCATCAACAGATGCTAAAGAGTTTTTGTCAAACTTCCCGATTCTAACAAAAGATATATTACGCACAGAAAAGCTTTTGAGTGTAAATAATACAAAGGGATTAATCAAACGTTCAAGCAGCGGATCTTCAGGGATTCCAAGTACGGTGTATATGAGTCAAGATGAGGTGTCTCGTATTGCTGCTATTCAAGCCTTATGGTGGTCATGGTCAGGGTATCGGTTTGGAGACAAGGTTCTTCAAATGGGGAATAACCCAAAACGAGGGCTTATTAAAAAAATTAAAGATGTGTTGCTGAGGTTCAAATATGAAGATGCTTTTTCTTTAAATGAAGATGACATTGTCGTTTTGTTAAATGAATTGCGAGAGTCTCCTTGTACATATCTGCTGGGGTATGCTTCTTCTTTATATTCCATTGCTAAAACGGCTGAAAAATATAAAATTGATGACATTAGGTTTACTTCTGTCTTGAGCCTCGGTGATAAAATGTTTGAGCATTATAGAAAAACAATAGAAAAGCAGTTTAGTACACAAGTGTATGACAGCTATGGCTGTTCCGAAGGTTTAATGATGAGTGGACAATGTGAAGCTGGAAATTATCATATTATGACACCACATGTTTATTTAGAGATATTAGATGATGAGGGAAAGGAAGTCCAACCCGGTCAAATTGGACATGTTGTAGCAACACGGTTAGACTCAAAGATAATGCCTTTAATCCGTTATAAGTTGGGTGATTTGGCGATCAAATCAGATTCGAATGAAATTTGTAGTTGTGGTAGAAATTTTCCTTTGCTAAGTAAAATCATTGGACGTGAAACAGATCTTTTACAGCTGGCTTCAGGAAAATTTGCAACGGTACATTCCTTTACGGGTATTTTTGAATATTATGCAGAAATCTATCAATTTCAAGTTGTTGAGCTTGATGATGGGGTTATGATAAGATATATTGCTGCGGACGGATTTAAGAAAGAAGTGCTAGAAGAAATAAAGATGAAAATCCACGAAAAAATTGATGATACGTTAAAGGTTATATTCAAAGAAGAAAAAGTTATTTCTCCAACAGCCTCAGGTAAGCCTTGTATCGTGATGTCTAAAGAACAAGCTAAAAAATATTCTGATGATATTGGAAAAGGATATATAAATGAATAAGCCATGTGTCTCAATTATAACGGCAAATCATAATAGTGAAAAATTCATTAGTGATACGATTAAATCGGTGCAAGCTCAAAGCTTTAAAGATTGGGAAATGATCATTATAGATGACAATTCGAGTGATGATGGTGTGAAAATTATTCAAAGGTTTTGTGAAGAAGATGAGCGTATTAAATTATTAAAAAATGAAAATAATTTAGGTCCCGCAAAAACAAGAAATAAAGGTTTAGATATTGCGCAAGGACGTTACATCTGTTTTTTAGATAGTGATGATCTTTGGTATGAACCTTTCTTGCAGACATCGGTTGACTATTTAATCGAACATAATGTTGGCTTTGTATTTTCATCTTATGATAGAAAAAATGAAGATATGAGTGAAGATAAAGGAACATTTTATGTTCCTGAACAAGTTTCCTATGATGATCTATTAAAAACATGTCCAATTTCATGTTTAACAGCTATGTATGACACAAAATTTACGGGAAAAGTGTTCATGCCAGATATTTTAAAACGACAAGATTTTGGTTTATGGCTAAGTATTTTAAAAAAAATTCCTTTGGCTTATGGGCTTAAAACACCAATGGCTATCTATAGAATACGTGAAAGTTCTGTCTCACGTAACAAATTTCATGCTGCGAAATATCAATGGATTATTTATAGAGATGTAGAAAAACTAACTCTTTTTAAGAGTATTGCATCATTGTGTCAATGGGCCTATTTTGGCTTCAGAAAGTATTATTAAAATTTATATTAAACTCAAGGATTAACATGTACGAGTATAAGGGTGAAGAATATGATTTTATTTTTACAATTTTTGATGATACCGATTCTGCTACCGTTGAAAATGTAAAACCAGTTTATGACCTGCTCAATGAATTAAATATAAAAACAACAAAGTCAGTATGGTCTCTGCCGGTAAAAGAAGCAAATGTCTTTTCTGGAGAAACCTTAGATGATAAAAATTATCTTGATTTTGTATTGGACATTAAAGATAAGGGCTTTGAGATAGCTATGCATAATGTTGGTAGTGGCCATTTTATAAGAAAAGAGATTAGAAAAGGACTGCAGGTCTTTAATGAAAGGATAGGGCACTATCCAAGAGTTCATGTTAATCATGCGACTAATAGTGATAATATTTTCTGGGGTGCCCAAAGATTTTCTTTTCCATTTAATATAATATATAGACTATTGAGTAAAGGGAAGTTCTTCACAGGAGAAAGACCAGACTCACCTTTGTTTTGGGGTGACTTGCACAAAGAACATATTAAGTATACTCGGAACTATACTTTTAATGATCTAAATACGTTTAAAAATGATCCTTATATGCCCTACATTGAAGCTAGTAAACTATATGCATCAAACTATTGGTTCTCATCTACAGATACCAGCAATGTGGATAAGTTTAATGCAACGGTTACAAAAAAAAGTATTGATCGTTTGAAAGATGAAAATGGAATCTGTATTTTATATGTACATTTTGCCAGCGCATTTGTTATGAATGGAAAGCTTAACCCAGAGTTTGAAGAAGCTTTACGATATCTTTCTACACTTAATGGGCTCTTTTTAAATGTTTCAGATACCCTTGATTATATTTTAGAACGACGATTGAATAAACAAGCAGAAAAACCATTAAGTAAGTGGGAGAAACTGGGTCTTGATTTTAGGTTTTTTAAAAACCGTTATTTGAAAGCTTAGACTCATATTCGAGCCGAATCTAAGTATTTACTTCTTAAGTACTAGAAAAGTAGTAGAAAGAAAGGGATTTAATGATAGGTAGAATATTAGTTAAGTTTTGTGGCTCAGCATGGAATTTAAAATTATATATACAAAATACAGATAACCGATATCTAAAAAAAGTTGCATTGTTAATTTATGAATTGTACCAATATGAAAATTCTAGTTCAATTGCATACAACTCAAGTTTTACAAGTGAACCCTGTTTTCCACATGGAATTAAGAGTATATTTATTTCAGGCGATGCAAGCATTGGTAGTAATTGCATTATATTTCAACAAGTTACTATTGGTTCAGTGACCTTACTGGATGCACGTTCGTTAGGTGCCCCTGAAATTGGCAATAATTGTTATATAGGTGCGGGCGTAAAAATTATTGGCAATGTTAAAATTGGTAATAATGTGAGGATTGGGGCTAACACAGTAGTTTATAAAGATGTACCCGATAATACGATTGTTGTGTCTGCAGAACAAAAAAATATTATCAAAGAAGAAATGCTTGATAATAGGTTCTTCACCTATAAGGGTAAATGGATGTATTTTGAAAATGCTCAATATATAGAGGTTGAGGATGCTACCGTGATTAAACAGTTAGAGTCAAAATTTAGGCACGAATAGAGTTGTATTATTTGAGTGTCAAATAATCATTAATGATGAGATCAAAGGAAAGGTTTTACCCATGTATGAACTTGGACTGAGTTACAATGGTATTACCAGATAGATTGAAAGTGCTTTCACATACCCCTTTTAACTTTTACTATAAGTTCTATTTCCGATAAGATCATATTAAAAGTAAAGGAGTGAGAGTAGTCTCCACTGGAAGCGACTATCTGTTTGTATGCATCGACACGATGAGGATATTGGATAAACAAGCAGAAAAACCACTAGGCAATTCGGCCTGTTTTTTAGGTTTTTTAAAAACTTAGACTCATGATAGAGTCGAATCTAAGTATTTACTTCTTAAGTACTACAAAAGTAGCAAATTTTTTGTCTGTATGGGTAAGATCTGTAGGCATATGGCTCATATCTCCCACAATTGGAGCAATAGCAATTAAGTTCATTGGTAATAGAATGCTGCTGTTTTGATGAGAATAAGTTGCTGTTAAAACAGCAGGTCCATAGAAATTTTCAACATCTCTGACTTCAAATATTTCACCTTCATCAAGTCCAAGATCAGAAATGTCAACCAAGACATTGTCAAGTTCTTCCCAATTATAGATAACAATATGTCCACGTCCACGTTCATATAGATTTGGACGAACAAAAGTTGAGTTTTCTGTTGGATAATTCTGTATAAAAGTACTGTCAAGATCAGCCGTAGTTAATCGCGAGTGAGCTGCAGTGTATTCTTGCCATCCTTTTAAACTATAAAGTGTTTTATTAGGTAAAAAGTTTACAGAATAGTCAGTGAATATGTTAAGCAAGTTATCACCACTGATACTTTCGTCCCGTGCGCCAAAGTAAGCATTATTATTCCAATTAAACCCTGTATCAGTATTTCCATGCATAAAAGTAAATAGGCGTGGGGTCTTAGTTGTATCTGTAGTATGTCTTGTCACGATAGTATTGTTTTTGACTGTTAAATTCTCCCATTGATATATCAGTAATGGCCCGCTTGAAGCTGTTCCCATACTTACAAAGTAATTGTCTTGTACGATTAGCCCGTTATTAACGGTATCCGCAAAACCGTTGCCTAAAGAGACAAATGAGTTTTTATGGTCTTCTTCCTCATAAGTGAAATTATTGATGACTTTTAGGTTTTGTGCTGGATTATGTGTTGCAGATACTATGATCGGGCTGGCATTGTTTTTAAAGCCGATCGTACCTTCAATATGATAGTTATTTACTTTATCACTTTCGGTGTATGGTTTTACACCATTTTGAAAGCTTCTAAAACTAATAACATCACGTATTTTTCGTGGTAGGTCCGAGTTGTTTTGAGTGTAGATAGCAGAACCTCTTGTTGGTAAACCTGTCTCCTCAGTTTGGTAGTGACCTGTTCCCCATATGATAGTTCCATATATCTCACCATCCGCCATATTTTTCCAAGCGCCAATAGCCGGATGACCCATATTTGATAAAACACAATTGATAACACTATGTCCAGGCATGTCTAAACTGAATCCCGGGATTCGTTCGTAGCCACCTTGTACATTATATCTATTGGTGTTCTTGGTATTCGGTTCAAATCCCCAAAACCAGTTATATGCAGATGAGATATAGTTTGTGCTACTTGTAGCTATGTGAATGTCAACGGGGCCATCTCCGTATGCTCTGACTATAATTGGCTTTTCTTGTGTACCCATTAAGAATGTTTTATGATTATTAGTCTCAGAAGCATTATCGTAATTACCTCCATGCATCCACACTATATCTCCTGGTTGAACAATGCCGTTCGCATTGGCTAAGCCGGTGTCTACATCCCAAGGATTATTTATACTACCATCACCGGTAGGAGTACCATTAACAGCTATATGGTACTCCTTTGCATTTTTAAAGCTATCTGCATATGAGGTGACACTTACTTCTTGAGAAAGGATGTTGTCTCCATTGTCATTGTATGCATAAGCCTGTATTGTATGTTCTCCATTTGGAAGTAAAGTCGTGTCAACAGTAAAACTAAAAGGTGCCTGAGTCGACGAACCTAAATGAATAGAGTGGTTATCCGCCCAATATTCAACTCTTGCAACATTAAAAGTAATTTGATCTCCTATGGCAACAACAAATTTATGGTCTTGAAAGACTATTGACCCATTTGCAGGGGAGGTTAACTTGAAAGCATCTGATGAAGATGGGTAAGTCATCCCTACTATGGGGTCAGGCTCAGTAACAATAGGGTCAGGATCAACAACCGGAATTGGCTCAATAACAATAGGGTCAGGCTCAAGAACAATAGGGTCAGGATTAACAACCGGAGTTGGCTCAATAACAATAGGGTCAGGCTCAAGAACCGGAGTTGGCTCAACAACTTCAACAGTCGTTTCCTCGGTCAAAGTCGGTAGTTTTGTTCCCGGTAGTGAAGCAATACTGTTATTGAGATGTAGTATAGCCGATGAAGCATCTACGAGTGGTGCAGAAAGCATCGTATTTGCATCTGCATCAAAGGTGGCTGAGGTAATATCAAGGGACTCATTTAATAATGCTGCTTTGGTTGGATCAATAACAAATGATGCAAGGTCACCATCATCATCGAGTGTTTGTAATAGTTGTGCAACATTAGTAGCTGCCTCGGGATTATCTGGATACAGAGTAACTGGTGTTATTATAGAATCTACAGGAGCACTACCCAAGTAAACATCACCTAATTTAAAGATGACGGTATCACCCTTTTTACAGGTGTAGTTCCCCTTGTGATTTGTTGTGCCGCTTTTACCTGACGAACAGATATAGGTCAAACCGGATACCGGACCATCAATAAACTGCCCTGTGAGAAATTCATCTCCTGTAGCAGTGACTATAGCGCTCTTATTTTCTTCACTACCACCGCCACAACCTAAAAAGGTCATTACCAATAAGGCTGGCAAGAAATACATTGCTTTCATAAGTTGTCCTTTTGAAAAACTGATGCTAATTACATCAAGATATTTTATAATTGTATCCCTAAAACGTAAACAGACTGTTACAAGAAGTAAATTAATGAGGAAAATCTAGAAATGTTTAATTTTATAAGTTTTAAGGCTTATAAGCCCTTCCTGCCCAGAACAACCTCAAAGGTCTTCCAAATAGTTTGAAACTCCATGAACAAGCTCCAGTGCTTGATGTAATAAAGATCATACATAAGCTTCTGCCTGGTGTCTTCTTCGTTTTGTCCGTAAGGGTAATGCACCTGCGCCCATCCTGTGATACCGGGGCAAACGATGTGGCGTTCATTATAGTATGGAATGGCCTTTTCATACCCTTGTACCAAAATATCCCATTCAGCGCGGGGGCCGATGAAGTGCATCTCCCCCTTTAAAACATTCCACATCTGAGGAAGTTCATCAATGCGGGTTTTACGCATTAGATTTCCAAAGGGAAAGATTCTTGTGTCATTTTTTTGTGTGTAGGGATCAAAATGGCTGTTAACATGCATAGAACGAAATTTTGCACACATAAATGGTTTCCCGTTTAAGCCTATACGCGATTGTGTAAAAAAGATAGGGCCCGGAGACTCTTTCTTAATCCTGTAGGCTGCAAATATTAAGATGGGCCAGGTAAATATAAACAAGCTGAGTATAGCAGTAAGATCAAAAATTCGTTTTTGTAAGTATTGCCATTTGCTAAAATGAGATACTTCAAGAAATGAGAGATGGTCCAGATCATTATCCGGAACAAAACATTTGTGCAGAACTCTTTCCATAAAGTGATTAAAGGTAAAATATTTAACGCCGGTGCGTTCAACGCGGGTCAAAAACTTGATAAGCTTATCAGAAGGGGCTTGGCGCAAATTTAAAACAATGGTTTTGTTTTTACTGTTTTGTAAATGCTCTTTAACTTCTGCAATAACTTCATCTTCATCACGAAGGTGTACGGGTATACTGACTATATCAGTAGATTCATATCTTTGTAAACGTTCAAGTTCAAGTTGAGTGAAGTTATATTTAGTTCCCAAAACCAGCAATGATTTCCCTTTGATACGGTCATAATTCTATCTAAAATGTTAAAAAATATTTATTATAAAGCATTTGGTTTTCAATATTGTTTTTCAATATGATTTAAAGTTATGAACTTTATCAAAATATACATATGAAGAAGTTTAAATCATGATAATTACATAAGAATAACAGGTGCTTAAAGTAGTTGTTTATATGGAGTTTCAAGTGTGGTAAGCAATTCAATGTTATAATTGCAAACTGTTATAAAAGGATAATCATGATCAACTATATAAAAAATCAAATTCAAGCATCAATTGATACAAAACAAAAGATTTTAAATGATGAAACATTAATGCAAATGATAGCACTGGTTGGACGTGAGTGTGTAGAACTTTATAAAAATGGTAAAAAGACTCTACTCGCGGGTAACGGCGGTTCGGCAGCAGATGCTCAACATATTGCGGCTGAACTTGTTGGCCGATACGGTTTCGACCGTCCCTCTATTCCCTCTGTTGCTTTGACGACAGATACCTCAAACCTGACGGCCATTGGAAATGATTATGGTTATGACAAGGTCTTTTCCCGTCAGATGGAAGGAATGGGGTCTGAGGGCGATCTTTTTATCGGGATCTCTACTTCTGGGAACTCTATCAACATCATCAATGCCATCAATGCAGCTAAAGACAAGGGCGTTAAAACAGTTGCTCTTGTAGGACGAGACGGTGGCGAGATGGCGCGTGTTGCCGATTATGCGATTATCGTTCCTTCTAAGGATACCCCTCGTATTCAAGAATCTCATATATTAATTGGGCATATGATTTGTGATATTATTGAAAAAGAGCTTTTTGGAAACGGAGTGAGTGAAGACTAAGATGTCAACCTCTTTCAATGAAAATAAGCCATGGAAGTCACAGAATGATGTTTCAGGCGAAGCCACACCGAAAAAACCAGCACTGTTCTTAGACCGTGATGGGGTGATCAATATAGAAAAAAACTATCTGCATAAACAAGAAGATTTTGAATTCATTGACGGGATCTTTGAACTTTGTCATTTCTATCAAGACAAAGGTTATTTGATCGTTGTTGTGACAAACCAGTCAGGGATTGCGAGAGGATATTATTCTGAGACGGATTTTGCAAACCTCACGTCCTGGATGGTAGATGCTTTTGATAGAGAGGGTATAAGGGTATCTCAGGTTTATCATTGTCCGCATCATCCTGATATCTCAGGAGTGTGTGAATGCAGAAAACCCCATCCCGGCATGCTCTTAAAAGCAGCCAAGGAACTAGATATTGATTTACAAAGTTCTGTTTTAGTGGGTGACAGCGAACGAGATATTGAAGCAGCCCATAGTGCAGGGCTCAAAGAGACCTATCTGTTTTCTGAAAATGAGAAAGAGACTACGGCGACTCAAAATATACACTCCCTGAGAAGTCTAATATGTTGATTCTTAACACCGGAGGAACCTTCAATAAACGGTATAACCCGTTAAGCGGCGAGATGGAAGTTCCCTTTGATAATCGTGCTGTTGAAAAAATACTCTCTACTTTTACCTATGAAGTTGAATTGGCGGGAGTGATCTATAAAGACAGTTTAGATATGGGTATTGATGACAGAAAGATGATGGCAAAGATTATTTCTGCATCTGCGCAGACACATTTTATCATCATTCATGGAACAGATACTATGGATATGAGCGCTCTGTTTTTAGATGAGGTTTTGGAAGATAAGGTCATCATCTTGACCGGGGCTATGGTTCCTTTTGAAGTTGATCCCGTTGAGGCAACGGCTAACCTCTCTATGGCCTTGGGATTTGCCAAATGTGAGACAAGTCCCGGTGTATATATCTGTATGCAAGGTTCAGTGGCTAAACATGATAAGATTGTAAAAAACAGAACATTAGGAAAGTTTGAACTTGTCCAAGGTTGAATGTACCCATTGTAATCTTGACTTTGATGAAGAGGTGATGATCAAAGACGAAGAGCATTTTTTCTGCTGTACAGGTTGTCAGGGTGTCTTTCATCTGCTTTCGGATTCCGGTCTTGATGGGTTTTATGACAAACTTGGCACGCAAAAGCTCTCAGCACCCACACACAGTTTTGAAGACAGTTCCTCCTTTGATACAAGCAGTTTTTATGAGCAGTTTGTAAGAAAAAATGATGATGGTTTTGAAGAGGTCTCCCTGATCATTGAAGGGATTCACTGTTCTGCCTGTGTCTGGCTCAATGAAAAAGCTCTTCATAAACTTGAAGGCGTTGTTGAAGTCAGTATCAACTATGCCAATAACAAGGCGAAGGTGGTGTGGGCAGACCATATAGTCAAGCTCTCATCTATCATTGATATGATCCGCTCCATCGGCTATAATGCTTACCCTTATGACCCCTCTGTTCAGGAAGAAAAAGCCAATAAAGAGCGTAAAGACTTTTATCTTCGTATCGCCGTGGCATTTTTTGGTTCGATGAATATTATGTGGATTGCTGTTGCCCAGTACGCAGGTTATTTCACCGGAATGGATCAAGAGATGAAGACCATACTCAATGTAGGGGAGTGGGTCTTGGCCACCCCGGTCCTTTTTTATAGCGGGTGGGTCTTTTTTAAAGGTGCCTATTTTGGGATCAGAAACAAGATCGTCAATATGGATGTCCTTGTAGCTACGGGGGCACTCCTTACTTACATATACTCCATTTATATCACACTGTTACAAGCGGGAGAAGCCTACTTTGACTCGGTAGCGATGATCATCACCTTTGTCCTGCTTGGCAAGTTTTTAGAGGTACTGAGTAAAAAGTCGGCAGCCGATACACTTGATGTGATCGGAAGGCATGTGCCTAACGAGGTGAACGTGCTCAGAGAGAAGCAGTTACGCAGAGTCTCTGTTCACGAGGTAAGTGTCGGCGATATTATCGAGATCAAACCGGGGGAAAAAGCTGCTCTTGACGGTGAAGTCATTCAGGGAGAAGGATACTTTGATGAAGCAAGCCTCAGTGGAGAGAGTCACCCTATTTTTAAAAAAGAGCATGACAAGATCATAAGTGGAACGGTTTGTGTGGATACTCTGTTCCGATACAGGGTTGTAAAAGACTTTTCCCACTCAACGCTCAACAAACTTGTTTCAATGCTGGAAAGTGCAATCTCTAAAAAACCGCGTATAGAGATGCTTGCAAACGAAATATCCGGCCATTTCTCAACAGCTATCTTGACCCTGGCTATGCTTACATTTTTTGCATGGTGGTTCTGGCCGCACAGTTTTGATCGCTCTTTTATGGTGGGGATATCCGTTATTGTGATCGCCTGTCCCTGTGCGCTTGCCTTGGCCACTCCGGTCGCTACGCTTATCGGACTGGGCTTGGGTGGTAAAAGAGGTATACTCTTTAAAGAAGCCTCTCAACTTGAAACCATGGCGAAAGCACAACTGCTTATCTTGGATAAGACGGGAACCTTGACAGAAGGAAAGCCTAAAGTGATCGGGGCTAAAGTCTTTGATGGGTTTGATCCTTCCTTGCTCTTGGCTTTGAGTGAGTCCTCTTTGCACCCTATATCTCAAGCGATTGCCGACTATGTGAAAAAAGAGTATGATAAATCCCGGGTATATACGCTGCTTTCGTCAAAACAGGTTCCTTCACGCGGGATAGCGGCCGTTTATGAAGGCAAAAAAGTATTGGGCGGGAATGCTGAGTTTATGAGAGACAATGGTATAGAGGTCGATGTCACGTCTGAATTTTCACTCTTCTTCTTTGCGGTTGATGATAGACTTGTGGCCTATTACGAGTTACGTGACAGGCCAAGAGAAGGGGTTCAGGAACTTATAGCAATGTGTGAAAAAGAGGCGATCAGGGTCGTGATGCTTACGGGTGACCATAAGGCATCAGCACAAAGTATCGCAGATGAGTTGGGCATAAAAGAGTATTACAGTGATCTCTCCCCTAAGGATAAGGCCGACTTTGTTCTTAAGCACAATGATAAGGTCAGTGTGATGGTAGGTGATGGGGTCAATGATGTTCTTGCCCTTGCTCACGCTAACATCGGAATTGCTATGGGTTCGGGTTCTGATATCTCCATAGAGGTGAGTGATGTGGTTCTTTTAAACGACTCTATCCAAAGTCTAAAAGAGGCTTTTTTGATCTCTAAACGGACATTTAGACTTGTAAAACAGAATCTTGCCATCTCTTTGGTGTATAATATGATAACGATCCCTTTAGCAATGGCGGGTTATATCATCCCTCTCATTGCAGCAGCCTCAATGTCATTGAGCTCTTTACTGGTAGTGGGCAACTCGATTCGAATCAAATGGAAATGGAACAGGTAATGGATAACGGCATAGTAATTATGATGATAGGCATCTCTTTACTTTTAGGCTCTTTGGCACTTCTTGGTGTGATGTGGGCTATTAAGACGGGTCAGTTTGATGATAAAGACAAGATGATGAACTCGGTTTTGGACGATGGGGAAGATGCTCTGAATGAAGCCGCCGAAAAAGAACGTCGTAAAAAGGAGTATCGCCCTGAATAATTATAAACAATTTTTTGATAAGCACACTAAAAGAATAAGGCTTTTCTCAAAGATATCGTTTTTTTCTTTACTCATTATCATCTCGTATATCGCGTTTTTACCCAACTACGACGAGCTTCCCGAATTTGCCTCTTTGAGTGATATCTTTAATCATTTTATCGCTTTTTTTGTGTTAAGTATCTTGTTGGATCAGGCTTATGCCCCGCGCTGCAGACATGCATTTCTGATGCTTCTAATGTATGGCCTGTTTATAGAAATTGTGCAGCACTTTCTTCCAAACCGAATGTTTGATTTACTGGATCTTGTTGTGGATATGATAGGTGTCTTTGTGTATTTTTTGAGCGTTAATATTATAAGATATAGACTTAATGAGGCTGATAATACCTATATCTAGCCCAAAGATATAAGGCAAGTTTACTTTTTTATCAACTCCTTTTGGCTAAAATCGCGCATTAACTCATACAGTACGAGAAGCATAAGGTGAATTTATGAAGTATACAGACAAAGATCTCAGCGGAAAAACGATTTTAATCACGGGTGGAGCAGGCTTTATCGGTTCTAATCTTGCCTTTTATTTTCAAAAAAACCATCCTGAAGCCCATGTGGTTGTATATGACTCTTTTCGCAGCGGTGAGACACTGTCAAACGGAAATCTTAAAAGTTTTGGACATTTTAAAAACCTTCTGGGCTTCAACGGAGAGATCATCTCCGGAGATATTAATGATCCTGAAGGCTTAAAAAACTTAAGAGAGAACTATACCTTTGATTATATCTTTCATGAAGCTGCCATCTCGGATACAACGGCACTTGAGCAAGACCTTATGATAAAAACAAATGTAAATGCTTATAAAGACCTGCTTGAAATGGCGATGCTGCACGGAGCAAACATGATATATGCCTCTTCTGGTGCGACATACGGGGACGCTCCCTCACCGCAGTGCGTCGGCAGGGAAGCACCTCAAAATGTATATGGTTTTTCTAAACTCTCCATGGATCATCTGTCACGCGAATATATGAAAAGGGCTGCCATCTCTATAGTCGGGCTTCGTTATTTTAATGTGTACGGACCGCGTGAGTACTTTAAAAACTCAACGGCCTCAATGGTAATACAGTTTGGGCATCAGCTTCTCGCCGGTAAAAATCCGAAACTTTTTGAAGATTCTGATAAGATACTAAGAGATTTTATCTATATAGAGGACATCATTCAGGCCAATATTAAAGCCATGCACCCAAATGAAAGCGGGATCTATAACGTGGGAACAGGTAAGGCCCGCTCTTTTCAGGACATTGTTGATATCTTGCAGAGAGAACTAGACACGTCATATGAATGTGAGTATATTCCCAATCCCTTCATAGGCTCGTATCAGTTTCACACCGAAGCAGATATCGAATCAAGTAAAACAGGTCTGGGGTATGAGCCGGCTTACGAGATGGAAGAGGCGATACGAGCTTATGTTCCGGAGATAAAACGTATCTATGAAACAGAAGTGAAAAAATAATGCAGACACTTCGTGATTCAAAACCCAATATCCTGGTCCTTGGTGATCTTATGATCGATCATTATCTTTGGGGCGGGTGTGATCGCATCTCACCTGAGGCACCGGTTCAAGTTGTCAATGTTTCCAAGGAGACATCGGTTCTTGGCGGAGCAGGAAATGTTATCAACAATCTTCATGCCTTAGGTGCCTCGGTCAGTGTCGCCTCCGTAATCGGTCAAGACGAGATTGGAAGAGAACTTTCCCTAATGCTCAAAAGCTTAGGAGTCAAGACGGAAGGTCTTATCTCTCAAGAGGGAAGAAAAACCTCGAAAAAGTCTCGTGTCATTGCTTCCCATCAGCAGATACTGCGCTATGACAAAGAGAGTAAAGATGAGATAGAAGAGGAGTCGGTGAACAAGATTCTGACGGCTATCAAAAAAGACCTTTTTCTATATGACATGATCATCTTGTCGGACTACGGAAAGGGTGTTTTAACACCCAGGTTGTGTCAAGAAGTCATCTCTCTTGCGGCTGGGCAAAACAAAAAGGTACTGGTTGATCCCAAGGGAACAGACTACAGCAAGTACAAAGGCGCGCACTTTTTAACCCCTAATAAAAAAGAAGCCTGTGAGGCAACGGGTATTGATATCATAGATGATGAGACCCTTCTTCGTGCGGGTGAGTGGTTGCGCAGTGAGTGTGAGCTTGAACTCTCTATGATAACACTCTCAGAAGATGGTATAGCGATCTTTGATGATAAAATGCATAAGGTTCCTACGGTCGCCAAAGAGGTCTTTGACGTAACGGGAGCGGGAGATACGGTGATTGCTTCACTGGCATATGCCATCTCAAGTGGAAAAGACATTGTCACAGCGGCACAGTTTGCCAATGCTGCAGCTGCTGTAGTGGTAGGAAAGATCGGCTCTGCAACGGCAAGTATGGACGAAATAGAGGCTTATGAATCAACACTTCATCAAAGCAGTTCAGACATGCATATCAAAAGTAAGATAGAGATAGAATCATGTGTCAACAGTGCACGCTCCAGAAACCAGCGTATCGTCTTTACAAATGGATGTTTTGATATCTTGCATCTTGGCCATGTGAAGTATCTAGAAGTGGCAAAGAGTTTTGGAGATATTCTGATCGTAGGTCTTAATGCAGACAGTTCGGTACGTGAGTTAAAAGGGCCTCAGCGACCTGTCAATCCTGAATATGACAGAGCATATCTCCTGGCGGCACTGGAGGTTGTGGACTATGTAGTGATCTTCTCCGAAGAGACCCCGCACGAGCTTATTAAAATGATTGAACCCGATGTTTTGGTTAAGGGCGGAGATTATGAAGGAAAGGCTGTCGTCGGAACGGAATTTGCTAAAGAGTTGAAACTTGTAGATTTTGTTGATGGAAAAAGCACAACACGGACTATAGAACGTATAAAGGAAAGCAATCAATGCTAAAAAAACTATTATTAACACTTGCCTTGGGAGGCTCACTTTTTGCCATGCATGACGCCTCAGTAAATCTTAACAATGATGATATCGAAGTCAATGCGAACATCGATCTTGGAGAACTGAACAGATCAGATTATCCTGATGCATACTTCTTGACTCTAGGTCTTTTGGATGTGGATAACAAAGAGAGTACAGATCCCCTTTTCTCGGCTGGCTTCATGCTGCGTCAAAAACTTACAGGTGCTGAAGGATTCAAGTTTGGATTTGGTTTTAAAGGCACATACACAAAGGTGGCAAAGCAAAAGCATGCGGCCATTCCTCTTAATGCGGAGTTGACCTATAGTATCGATCTTGCCATGCCGATCCTCATCTCAGGTACTCTTTCTTATGCACCGTCAGTGCTCTCTTTTAAAGATGCGGATAAGTATTTTGAAGCTCGCGCTGAAGTTGGCATCAGAATCATCGAACAAGGTACACTCTTTATAGGTTATCGTAAGGTAGAGACTGATTTTGATGGAAACAAAGGTGGAGACTACAGGTATAACGATACGGGTTATATCGGTTTTAAAGTTCGTTTTTAATACCATCAGGGCCATCTGAGAAGATGGTTCTTCTGTGTACTACATTCAATAAATCCTGGCTTTTACATACCTATCAGTTTTTTCACCGCTTCAATTACGTCACTTGCTTCGATCTTCGTCATACATTCATGATGTTTTAGTGGACAGGTTCGTTTCATACATGGAGCACAGGGCACATCGTCTCGTCTGACTATAATACTCTTCTCATTTTTCCACTGACAGGTCTCAAAATGCCGTGTTGGACCGAAGATAGCCACCGTAGGAACTTCATAAGCCGCTGCCACATGCATGGGACCGCTGTCATTGGTGACAAAGATGTCAAGTCCGCCTATGTGAGAGCAGAGTTCTTGAATAGTGGTCTTTCCAGCAAGGTTTTGGTAGTTGGTGATTCCCATATCCTGAAGACGCTTTTGGATATCAGCCCCCATATCAACCTCAGAAGGCCCGCCAAAGATGATGATCTGATATTCAGCTGAAAAGGCCTTGGCCACTTCAGCAAACTTATCAGGGTACCAGCGCTTGGCTGAACCATAAGTCGCCCCCGGATTTATCCCTAATGTTTTTTGTTGATAGCTTGTCTTGGGAATATAAAGCTTTGACTTTGGTGCAGATGATGGTGTCGCTTCTAATACGTTGGCCAGATTATTATACTGCTCGCTGAGGTGTATCTCTCTTGAGAGTTTTACTGCCTTGTCAAGAAGCAGTGAGGCGTGCCATGATTTACGTGCTATTTTTTGGTGAGCCGGTGTGAAGAGTAGAAGCAGGCTAGAATAGATATTGGATCTAAAGGTGATCGCAATATCAAATTCACCCAGCTGCTTAGCAAGTGCATAGGTTGCCTTGAGTCGGTTACCCTGCTTTTTCGTCTCATCAACAAAGGAGGCATCTGTCCCGGGATGGTACTTGATAGCTTCTATAGAAACAAAGGAGCCGACAAAGGTGAACTTTGCATCAGGATGGAGGGCAGAAAGATGCTCAATTGCAGGTGTAGCCATAAGAGCATCGCCAAGCCAGTTGGGAAGAATGATCAAGATTTTCAAGAGAATTCCTTACAGTAAACAGGTGAGCCGGAGAGCTCAACTGTCTTGGAGGTGGAAATATAACCGTCACGAGAGATAAGCTTAACTTCCTTGTCAAAATAGAGTGTATAGCGTGTGTCGTTACACCACAACACCTGAAGCATTTCACCCTTCTGCTCAGCAGTGATTTCGTAAAAATCTTTATACTGTACAAAGGATAGAATCTTGGCGCCTTGAAGTTGTTGAAGCATTGTTTTAAAAGCAGCATATGCGGGGCGTTTTATCATCTTCTCATCTCTATTGTCAATCAGTCCATATCCGGGTGCGATAAGCTGGTGCCAATAGACCGACTTGATCATTGTAGAACAAAGTGAGAGTAGATAATACCGAACCATATAATTTGCGTATGTCTCTTGATCAACACATTCATGCTCACTTGTGGGGGCATAAGGGGCTGACCCTGTGATAGGCCAGTTTGTCTCTGTGATGATGACTTCGTTAGAACTCTTAGGCGAGATAGTGGCTAAGCCATAAAGAAGATGGATCTTAGAGATAAGGTCCATTCCCATTTGCGTGTTTTCAGGCGCTCCGCGTCTGTCTACGTAAAGCAGAGCGGAAACAGCATCATACCTAAGGCTATAAGTGTTAAACAAGGCATGGATGAGGTAGTGGTACTCAAAGTCGATAACAGATGGTCCCATAAGCTTGAGTTCAGGATAGGCTCTTGTCTTTAGTTTATAAGCCGTTTGATAAAACTTAAGGTATTGATTGACAGAGAAAAATCCCCACTTACTTCGGTTGATGGTTGTTCCTATTTGAAACTGCTTGACATAAGGGGCGAACGTTTTGAAGACCAGGTCAAACTGCTCGACTAAAAGCGCCTTCTCTTTGATCGTATGAGGGTCTTGCATTACGTTTAACAAGATCGACTCACAGTTTAGACTCTTTATAAAATCAAGATATTCTTGAATCTTCTCAATATCACTCAGAGGAAAACGCACCAGCAGATGTTTAAGTCCCAGTTCATTGACAAGTTCCGGCGTCAGCTCAGGCTCTTTATCAAGGTTGACACTCATCCCGAAAAACGTTTCTGTATCAATCTCTTTTTTCTTAAAAAGTGGCAAAAAGATAAGAGCAAGGGGAAAGATAAAAAGTGAAGAGACAAAGGTATAGATCAAGCTAAGGCTTTCTTTTTTACGCTCACTCTTTTTAAATGCTCGATCTTTAATTTGATAGGGCTGGTCTGAGTAGGGATCCCATTTAAAATGTTGTTTCATTTATAAATAGAGCCTTGTTCTATAATACCAGATACCTTTTGAAAGACTCTTGGCAATCTTTTTATGGCGACTTTTATCTTTCAGTGCAAATACTTCGTCACTAATCGAGAGTAAGTAGTTGAAAAGTTTTTTATCAAAATAGCCATTAAGTAAATTGGAGAGATGTTTGATGATTATTTTTAAACTTTTTTTTGTCTCAGTATCAATGACTTTAAGTTCTATAAAAGCCTTTAAGATAATGAGTTGGTTGTTTAGATGTTCTTTCTTCAGAGTGTCTTTTTGGATAAGACGTTTAAGTGGGTTGTACTCTTTAGTATTTGACATGTTTGTGACCTGTGAACTGTGACGTCTGTAATATACTAATGGCTCGGGAAAGTAAAGGATATTCCCATAGCTTGAAGCGATAAAAGCAACCCACCAGTCATAATAGATTTTTGCTTCCGGTAAGACTTCGATAAAAGGAATAAGTTCTTTTTTAAACATCATATTGTGAGCTGAAATACAATTAAAAAAGAAAAAGGCCCTGTTGTTATGACCAGAAATGAATTTAAAATCTTTATGCCTGTTATAAGCTTCAAAAATGTTGCCTTCTTCATCTATAGGCATTGAGTCTGAATAAATTAGAACGTTGTCTCGTATAGCGTTAACAAGGTCTTCAATCTTATTTTCCAACCAAATATCGTCATGGTCAGAGGGTGCGATAAAGTCACCTTTACATTTTTTAAGTGCTTGTAAAAAGTTTTTTGACAATCCTAAGTTCGTTTTATTGACATAATAAGTTAGTCCGTGAGATCGTTTGTATTGTTCTAATACCTTAACAGTATTATCTGTCGACGAATCATCAAAGGCTATGACTTCAATGTTCCTATATGTTTGAGAATAGATTGAGTCTAACTGAGCGCTTAAAAATTTTTCACCATTGTAAGTGAGTATTGGGATGCTGACAAGAGGGTAGTGATTCATATAAGATACTTATGGATAGTTTCTATTGTACATGTTTCAATGTTTTGATCAATTTTCCAAGCCAGTTTGTCTGCCGTGTAGTGATTGTTCCTCGCATTGTATCTAACGACTTGGAAAATACCTTTCATCGATCTAAATCCTCATTCTTTAAATTAGATATAATTTTACCTAATTAAGCTAATACCGAGGTGAAATGGAATGAATATACTGGTGGTACGTAATGATAAGTTAGGCGATTTTATTACAGCCTTGCCTGCACTGTATGTTCTAAAACAGCATGATCCTCAAAACAAGATCATCGTCTGTGTAGCTCCTTTAAATAAATCATTAGCACAATCCATACCCTTTATAGATAAGGTGATTGTTGATGATGTAGATTCGAGTTTTGCTTTGGCAAAAAAACTTAAAGAAGAGAAGGTCGATGCCTCCATCACACTTTTTTCAAATACAAAGGTCGCCATTGCTCAGTTTTTAGCCGGTATAAAGATAAGGATTGCACCTGCAACAAAGATAGCACAAATCTTTTACAATCGCCGTGTAAAGCAGAGACGCTCACAAGTGAGAATGGCAGAGTTTGAGTATAACCTTGAGTTAACGAAGGCACTATTTGAAGATATTGAGCTCTCTTTCCCAAAGCCGCTTATTGAGATAGAAGCTACCGAAAAGAAGAGAATATATGATGCTTTTTGCGATACATATCATATAGACAAAACCAAGAAGTTGATCGCTTTTCACCCAGGGTTTGGTGGATCTTCCGATGCAAACTGGACAATTCAAGAGTATATAGAACTGGCCCGGCAGCTCAGGGACAAGGAAGAGTATCAGCTTGTGTTTACCTTTGGACCGGGAGAGGATGATCTATACGAAAGTGTGAAAGAAGCTTCTTTACCGAAGGTTGTTCTTTATAAATCAGCAGGTTCTATCATGGACTTTGCAAAACTTATCAGCAGTTTTGAGCTTTTTATATCAACATCAACAGGTACATATCATTTGGCGGCGATGGTAGGAACACCGACAATGACATTTTTTGCTGATACCTTATTTGCCTCAAGCAGGAGATGGAAGAGTATCAGTGATGAAAGGATACAAAATAATAAGATGATTCCTCTGGAAGTAAACAGACGTCAAGAGTTTTTTGAAACGATCAAAAAAGAGATTGCAGCGCTTTAGTCTATCTTTGAGAGGTATTCATCTACATTCTCTGCTGTGATGTAAGTCCCCTTATATTCTTTTATCGTAGGAACGCCCGTCAAGACCTCTGTCATGATGGAGTCTGCCGTCTTGAAGGTGTAGTGAAACTCATCATCGAAGGCATAAGGGTCTGTATTGATAGCTGTGATCGCATTGTAGTCCCAGATGGGTGATATATTCTTTGCGATATAAGATAAAAGCTCTTTTTGCATAAAAAACTTATTTTGCTTCATACGTATCTGTTTGATGTAGAGGGGACTCATAAAAAGATGAAGCTGAACTCCCTTAGCTTGGCAAAGTTGAGTGATCTCTTTAAGCTGGGCAAGACGCTTATGATCAAGTGAATTAAATCGCGTATCCCAACGAGCAGGTTTATTGATAACATTAGTTTTAAGATATGCCTCTAGTTTTTCAGGATCATCTTGAACATTTCTATAGCCGCTGGAAGAAATTTGGCCTTTTTCAGTATATTTATCTCTTTCTATCTTTTGATTTTTTAAATTATATTTGATCGTTTTAATGGACTTTTTTAGCATATTGAATGCGATATAGTTTGTCAATGGGTAGTTGTTGTCAAGGTTAAAATAATCCCGTAACTCTTGAGGCAGAGTCCCATGTGACACAAAGCCCTCTGAATAGGCGAAAAGGTCGATTCCGATCATAATATGTTCAACAGGACGTGTTTGAAGAAGGTATTTAATATAAAGATAATGCTCATCCGCACTCCCACTGCTAAAAGCAAGGTTCAGAGCAGATGATCCACAGAGATCTTCAAAAAGAACAGGATCTAGAAGTAGACCCCTTGATGAGCCAAATAAAAAACTTTTTGCACCTGAATGTGCTTGAGCCAGTTTAAACTTGCTTATTCTCTCATCGCGAACAGCTTTATGTGTATTGAGAGTATTTGTAAATACATTGTTTTTAGAATAGGGGTCGATGACATAATTGGTAGCACCAGCCAAAAAGCTTAGTAGTAGTATTGCTATCAGAAAACTTAGACTAAATCTCTTATACATAGATCATCCCTAAAAATTGAAATACAAAAATTCACTGGCTTTTGAAAGGTTCAAAATCGCAGAAAATGCTATTATAACTGTAAATAAGTAGTATAAGGTTGTCGCTTTAAACCGGGTTCTTAGTTCCATGGAGTTTTTCATAAAGATCAGGACGAATCCGACCAGTAGCCACACCAGTGTTGTTGAATGTCCACCTAAATGGAATAAGAATTGACCAAACTCTAGTCCATACTCTTTTAAAAACCCTAGTTTAGCAAGATGTTTGTCAGAAATCATGATGTCTCCAAAGATCATCCCCTTCAAGACCTTAATGGCATCCTCCCACTCCTTGGCGCGAAAGAAGACCCAGGCAAGATTGACAAAGTTAAAAGTGATAAACCAGGCAAGTACCTTGGGCATAGTAAAACCAAGCTGTTTCCAGAAACGATGAACGACTAGAGCCATTCCATGCAGAAATCCCCAAAACACAAAGGTCCAACCCGCACCATGCCAGATACCCCCAAGTATAAAAGTAGCCAGAAGGTTCGTGTAAGTCCTAAAAGGTCCCATTCTGTTTCCCCCAAGAGGAATATAGATATAGTCTCTTAAAAAACGAGACAGGGTAATATGCCAGCGTCTCCAGAAGTCCTGAATATCCAAGGCCTTATAGGGAGAGTTGAAGTTGATAGGAAGCTTGATGTTAAACAGCAAGGCCGCTCCGATAGCCATATCGGTATAGCCTGAGAAATCAAAATATAACTGAAAGGTGTACGATAGTGACGTTGCCCAAGCCTCAATCAGGTTTAGGTACTCAGCCTGATCAAACCCGACTGTTGCCCACTGAGCAAAGGTGTCGGCAATGACTACCTTCTTGAATAGACCTATAGAGAAGATAAACAGTCCGGTAGCGATGTTCTTATAATTTTTAACAAGATTCCATTTCGAAGCGAACTGTGGCATCATTTCGGCATGATGGACAATAGGCCCGGCGATGAGCTGAGGAAAGAAGGTGACAAAGAGCGCATAGTTCAAGAAGTCATACTCAGCCGTTTCAGCACGGTAAGAATCTACCAGATAGGCTATCTGTTGGAAGGTAAAGAATGAGATGGCTAAAGGTAGGGCCAGATGCAGTAATGCTACAGAACCATCGAAAGCCAGATTAAAGTTCTCCAAGAAGAAGTCTGTATACTTAAAATACCCAAGCAGAGCAAGGTTCATAATAATGCCAAAGCCTAAAAGCGTCTTCTTATGTACACGAACCTGTTTAAAGTTCTCGTTCAATGCGTTTCCGATGACATAGTTGAACAACATAGACGATAAGATAATCGGTAAATAGGCTACATTCCACCAGCTGTAAAAGAAGAGAGAAGCAAAGACTAAAAAGCCTTTCGCTCCCGTGATCAATCGCTTCTCTAATAAAAAGAAATAGATAAAAAAAGACAGTGGTAGAAAGAAAAATATGAACTCGTAGCTGTTAAAAAGCAATTAGTTTTTGCCTTTGAAGAAAGCTTTGATTTTCCTGCGTCTAAGCACATGATTTTTTAATTTTTTATCGTGGAATAAAATCTCATTTATGGCTTTGTTCTCATCCAGATTGGCAATGCCGGCATAGTGTTTCGCAATTGTTCGAAGGTCTTCCTCATTGAACCAGAACTTATTGAAATTTTCAAGACCTTCATACTCCGAGATAGTTCTAAATTCCATACGATTGATATCAACAAGGGAGAAGTTATAACCTTTTTCTGTTCGGTTAATAAGAATATTACCACCGGAATAATCAACGTGCCAAACACCCTTTTGATGAACCTCATAACTAAAAGCAGTGAAGGCTTCCAAAATATCATTTTTATCATCAGGCGGATTGTCCCGTATATCCGCCATGGTAAGAGCATAATCAATTTTCTTACTCATAAAATAGCTCTCTTTAAAGAAACCATTCTTGTAAAATTCGATAAAACCGATGGGACAAGGTGTGTTGACCCCTAGCTCCTGAAGTTTAAGCGCATTGAAATAGGATTTATATGCTTTTGATTTTCGTATGTAGGCATAGACGATTTGGTTGATCGCATTGGGGATGCGAAAGGCTTTGATAACGGTGTCAATACCGTGTAAGGGAATGATTTTAAGAACATTTCTGGCTTGATGAATGACGGTGTTGTTATGGGAAAAAATGTCTTTGATATTAAAAAGATCATCCTTGAACTCTTGAAAGTCAGGGCGGAGTTTGTATTTTATGCTCATGTAAAGAGGCCTAATATGGAAATTTATCAATATATATGTCTGTTTTTAAATTATAATCGTGATTATAACATTATATGGGTCTATAAAAATATTGTCTCTGAGATAGAAGATTTAGGTTGTTTATATGGTGTTTCAAGTTAAGAATGTTATGATACGGCTTAGTAAACGGTTGTGTTTTTAGGTGAAATAAAAAGGTTGTGAATGAAGGTATTATTACTAGCCGGCGGGTTTGGGACAAGACTAAGTGAAGAGACAGATGTTCGTCCAAAACCTATGGTAGAGATAGGTGGAAAGCCCATATTGTGGCACATTATGAAAACATATTCC